>OLRG01000313.1_pt1 | contig 49683 bp, 46 predicted proteins | sample 1672331 | NCBI WGS metagenome assembly OLRG01 (sample SAMEA3136672, study PRJEB25190) | human gut metagenome
CAGCTTTACCAGCTCCCATAGCAAGGATAACTGTAGCTGCACCTGTAACAGCATCTCCACCAGCATATACGCCGTCTTTAGATGTCTTACCTGTTTCTTCTTCAGCAACGATACATCTTCTCTTATTGATCTCAAGTCCTTTCGTTGTGGAAGAAATCAGCGGGTTCGGAGAAGTACCAAGTGACATGATAACGGTATCAACATCCATATCATATTCAGAACCTGGAATCTCAACAGGACGTCTTCTTCCGGATGCATCCGGCTCGCCCAGTTCCATCTTAACAACCTTCATACCGCTTACATGTCCGTTCTCGTCAACAAGGATTTCCTTCGGATTTGTAAGAAGATCAAAGATGATTCCTTCTTCTTTAGCATGATGAACTTCTTCTGCTCGTGCAGGAAGCTCTGCTTCACTTCTTCTGTATACGATATGTACTTCAGCACCAAGTCTGAGAGCAGTTCTTGCAGCATCCATAGCTACGTTACCACCGCCGACAACAGCAACTTTCTTACCTGCTGCGATCGGTGTATCATAAGAGTCATCGAATGCTTTCATCAGGTTGCTTCTTGTCAGGTACTCGTTTGCAGAGAATACACCGCTTGCGTTTTCACCCGGGATTCCCATAAACATCGGAAGACCTGCACCGGAACCGATAAATACAGCTTCAAATCCTTCATCTTCGATCAGCTGATCGATTGTTGTGGATTTACCGATAACAACGTTTGTTTCAAATTTAACACCGAGTTCTTTAACTTTCTCGATCTCTTTCTTAACAACTTTCTGTTTTGGAAGACGGAATTCCGGAATACCATAAACAAGAACTCCACCAAGTTCATGAAGAGCTTCAAATACGGTTACATCATATCCGGCCTTTGCAAGATCACCTGCGCAGGTAAGTCCGGACGGACCAGAACCGATAACAGCAACTTTATGTCCGTTCTTAACTTCTGCTCCGACTGGTTTAATATCATGTTCCAGAGCATAGTCAGCAACGAATCTTTCCAGTTTACCGATAGAAACAGCTTCACCCTTCTTACCACGGATACACTGTCCTTCACACTGAGACTCCTGAGGACATACACGTCCGCAGATAGCCGGAAGTGCGGAAGATAATCCGATTACTTTATATGCTTCTTCAATGTTTCCTTCTTTGATCTGCTCGATAAATCCAGGAATATTGATGGACACCGGACATCCTTCTACGCATTTCGGTTTTTTACAACTCAGACATCTCTGTGCCTCTTCCATTGCTTCTTCCTGGTTATATCCAAGACAAACTTCTTCAAAGTTTGTAGCACGTACCTTCGGATCCTGTTCTCTTACCGGTACTTTATTTAACATTTTTGCATCTGCCATTACTTGTCACCTCCGCACTGTCCGCATCCACCGTGGTGGGTATCGCCTTCCTGAAGCTTCAGTAATGCACGTCCTTCTTCAGTCTTGTACATCTGGCTTCTCTTCATAGCCTGATCGAAATCAACGAGATGTCCGTCGAATTCCGGTCCGTCTACGCAGGCAAATTTGATCTCATCGCCAACCTGGAGACGACATGCTCCACACATACCAGTTCCGTCAACCATAATCGGGTTCATGCTGACGATTGTGTGGATACCAAGCTTCTTAGTAAGAAGACAGACAAATTTCATCATGATCATCGGTCCGATTGCAACACAGACATCATAGCTCTTTCCTTCGTTAGTAACGAGATCTTCCAGAGTCTTTGTTACCATACCGGAACGTCCATAAGATCCGTCATCTGTTGTAACATAAAGGTTGGAAACAGCTGCAAGTTCTTTTTCAAGAATAACCATATCCTTTGTTTTGGAACCAAGGATTACGTCTGCAGTAATACCATGCTCGTGAAGCCATTTTACCTGCGGATAAACAGGTGCTGTACCAACACCTCCGGCTACGAATACCATTTTCTTTTTCTTAAGTTCTTCGATGTCTTCATGAACAAATTCAGAAGGACATCCCAGAGGTCCTACAAAGTCACGGAAAGAATCTCCAGCTTTTAATTCGGACATCTTAATAGTAGATGCTCCAACTTCCTGGAATACGATTGTAATCGTTCCTTCTTCGCGATCAAAGTCACAGATTGTAAGCGGGATTCTCTCGCCCTTCTCATCCATTTTTACGATGATGAATTGTCCTGGCTGACAATGGCTTGCAACACGCGGTGCGTGTACGACCATAAGATGAATCTTAGCTGCCAGTGTTTCAGCTTTTAAAATCTTATACATTGTTTCCCTCCTAGCATATTTTCATTCAATCCTCTAATAATAATACGCTAAAATCTGCTATATGACAAGGAAAACATTTATAAAGATGCATAAAAATGTCTTTTTTTTCACAATTTTTTATATTTTATTATTTTTCGTGTCAATCATCTCATGCAGTTTTGTAAGTGCCTCACGGATTCCTCCAATCTCATCAATCAGCCCTTCTTTTACTGCCTCCTCACCTTCCAGAAGCGTTCCGACATCTTTGACCAGCTGACTGGTATCCAGCATCAGTTCTTCCAGTCGTTCCTGCGAAGCTCTGGAATGTGCCGCAATAAAGCCTGTGATACGGTCCTGAATCTTTTCCATATTCCGATAAGTCTGAGCAACACCGATAAACATTCCGCTCGAACGCACCGGATGGATCACCATCGTGGCACTTGGCACAGCAAAAGAATAATCTGCCGACACTGCCATCGGTACTCCGATCGAATGCCCGCCACCAAGTACCAACGATACCGTCGGAATACTCAAAGATGCGATCATCTCTGCAATGGCAAGTCCTGCCTCCACATCACCGCCAACCGTATTCAAAAGAATCAGAAGTCCTTCCACGTTTTCATCGTCTTCGATCATTGCAAGTTTTGGCAGAACATGTTCATATTTTGTTGTTTTACTCTGCGACGGTGCAGCATCATGGCCTTCTACTTCACCAATGATCGTCAGAAGTTCAATCCGGTGTCTCTTCACATTCTGGTCAAGTGTCAACTCACCCATTTCCCTGATCTGCTCATTTTCTTTTTCTTCTTTATCCAAAGCCTGCTGTTTGTCATTCTCGATTTCTTTTTCAGACATAAAAAATACCTCCATGAAGATTCATGAAGGTATTTTGTGTCAGATCTTTAATTGTTATACATCAGATCATATATTTGAAAATCATTCGTTCCAGTTTGTCCAAACATCTGTAACATCATCATCCTCATCGAGAAGATCCAGTGTTCTCTGCAGGTTCTTGACATCCTTTTCATCTGTCAGATCTACATAGGTCTGCGGAACCATGGCAACCTGAGCTTCTACCATCGGGATTCCTGCTTTTTCAAGAGCTTCACGAACAGCACTGAAATCATCCGGAGCTGTCAGAACTTCGAAGCTGTCTTCTTCTTCGTTAAAGTCTTCTGCACCGGCATCAAGAGCTGTCATCATAAGCTCGTCTGCATCCATCTCACCACATTCGTCTTCCAGTTCTTCTTTATCAATGATGATCTGACCTTTCTGATCAAACATAAAGGATACACATCCCTGAGTTCCGATGCTTCCATAACCTTTTGTAAATGCATTTCTTACATTACTTGCTGTACGGTTCTTGTTGTCAGTCAGAGTCTCAACGATGATTGCAACACCGTTCGGGCCATATCCTTCATATGTAGCACGCTCATAACTGTCTGCAGAATCAGCACCTGCTGCTTTTTTGATACCACGCTCAATTGTATCGTTCGGCATGTTGTTTGCTTTTGCTTTTGCGATAACATCACGAAGTTTGCTGTTGTTATTCGGGTCCGCACCGCCGGCTTTGACTGCCATAACGATCTCACGGCCGATTACAGTAAATACTTTACCTTTTTTTGCGTCATTTTTTTCCTTTTTGTGCTTTATGTTTGCGAATTTTGAATGTCCTGACATTTTTCACTCTCTCCTTTTGTTTCTTTGTCATTTATTTTTTCGGCTCTTACTCTTCCGATGGTTCTGTTTCCAAGTGAAAGAATCTTAAATCTGTAGCCGTTTGCAACAATTTCTTTGTCCAGATCCTCCCTGGACGGAATATGTCCCAGAAGCTCTGTCAGATAACCGTTCAGCGTTTCCATTTCTACATCACCGAATTCAATATCCAGTTCCTGCTCCACATCATCCAGACTGGCAAGTCCATCAATAATGATACTGTTATCTACCTGTGTCCGAAATGTATCCCTGCTCTCATCGTATTCATCAAAAATATCCCCGACGATTTCCTCAATGAGGTCTTCCATCGTTACGATTCCTGCCGTCTGACCATACTCATCCACGACAACTGCCATATGTACCTGTCTGGCCTGCATGGTACGGAAAAGCTGTCCGATATGTCTGGTCTCAGGAACAAAAGTCGCTTTCCTGATAAGCCCCGGAAGCTCTTTCAGTGGTTTGAACTTCGCCCATGGATTCTGTGTAAAGAATTTCAGTGCATCTTTGTAATGGATCAGTCCCCGGATATCATCCATATCTTCCCCGCAGACCGGATATCGGGAATTTTCCTCTTCCATCATATGATTCACAACATCCTTGAGCAGATCATCCATCGCAAAAGCAACCACACTGCTTCTGTGAGTCATAACCACACCCACTTCTTTATCTTCAAAAGCAAAAATATTCTGGATCATCTCTGCTTCATCTTTCTGGAGGACACCTTTCTCATGTGCCTCATCCACCATAGAGATGATTTCTTTTTCCGTAACAGGATCTTCCTGTTCCCCTTTAAAGAAATGAAAAACTCCGGAAAAAAGACCTTGGATCCAGTCTATAACCTTCGCCGGCCCCCTGCGGGGCAATCGACTGCCATCGTCCATTTTGTATCTATTCCTTCCGTAATTTGTTTAAAATCAGCACAATTACTGCTAAAATATAGCACTTTAGCTTCTGTTCGTCAAGGATAACAGCCTAAAAAGTAAGTTCAAGGCTGATTTCAAGGGCATGATTCACTCGATCCAGCATTGTCTGGTCAAGATGGCATACCTTATCCTTCAGCCTTTTTTTATCGATCGTACGCAGCTGTTCCAACAAGATCACCGAGTCCTTCTCAATTCCATAAGAAGAAGCATCGATCTCAATATGCGTCGGCAGCTTTGCCTTATTCATCTTAGAAGTAATCGCAGCACAGATGACCGTGGGACTGTGTCGGTTGCCCACATCATTCTGAATGATCAGAACCGGGCGGACACCACCCTGTTCACTCCCAACTACCGGCCTTAAATCTGCATAAAAAATATCCCCTCTTTTAATTACCACACAATCACACTCCGATTCTTTTTTCTCTGGAATTAGTATTTCCATTTTTCTTCTGTGTATACATGCGTGGTACTGCAGTTTATTCGAAGAAGGTCAGATCTCCCCATTCTTTGCCGTCTTTTATATAGACTCTCGGGACACGTTTACTGATATCGCAGGCAAATTCATAAGAAAATCTGCCGGACATATCGCCGAAAGTCTCAATGCTGATAAATTCGTCTCCGTCCCTACCGATCAATGTTACCTCATCTCCATGTTTCACATCCGGAATATGTGTAACATCCACCATGAACTGGTCCATACAGACTCTGCCAAGGATCGGTGCTTTCTGTCCATGTATCAGAACCCATCCTTTATTAGACAGAGTTCTCGGATATCCATCCGCATAGCCGACCGGAATCGTTGCAACACGAAGATCGTTTTCGGAAGCAAATGTTCCGCCATAACTGATCGCCGTTCCTGCCGGAAGATCCTTCACATAAGCCACATGACTCTTCAGCTCCATCGCCGGCTTCAGTTTCACAATATCCCTCTCCACTTCATCGGACGGATAAATACCATAGATCGTAATTCCCGCACGGACCAGGTTCAGGTTTGCCTCTGGCATACGAATGATTCCCGCACTGTTCGAGCAATGCTTCAGCGGAATCTGTACTCCCGCCTTTTCCAGAAGGTCAGCAAACGCAAGATAACGTTTCAGCTGTTCTACTGCCGGAGCTTTATCCGTCTCATCTGCCCGCGCGAAGTGTGTAAACATACCTTCAATCTCAACATTTGGAAGTGCAGCGATCTTTTTGATCTCCTCAACGCTTTCCGGCTTATCTGCAAATCCAATACGACTCATTCCGGTATCCAGTGCAATGTGGATATGCACCTGTCTGCCCTGGCGGACTGCCTCATCAGAAAGAACTTTTGCCACATTATACTCACAGACCGTCAGGCGCACATCTTTTCTGATCAGTTCCTGGAAATACTCTTCAAAAACAAGTCCGAGAATCAATACCGGTTTCTCAATCCCGGCATCTTTCAACTGAATCGCTTCCTCTGCTGTCGCGGTCGCAAAGCCCCAGATGTACTCATAGTCTTCTATAAGACGCGAAATCGCTTCTGCACCATGTCCATAAGCATCGGCCTTGATAACAGCTACGATCCTAGTACCATCTGCAATGTTTTTCTTCATTTCCTCAAAGTTATGAGCAATGGCATCCAGTGATACTACTGCTTTAACTCTCTCAAATTTTTTCATAATACCCTCCTCTTCCTGCCTGATCTGCTCAGATATTTCGGTATTCTATTTATTTTTCAAAACTTCTGAAGCTCCTCGTACAATATCTCCGGCCTTCATACCTGCTGTTCCTTTTTCTTTCGCTGCCAGATCTCCTGCCATACCATGAAGCAGTACTCCCAACGCAGCCTGTCTGCCTGTATCCGGCAGTTCCGTCCTTTTATTCAGGAACATTGCCAGCACACCTGCAAGAATTCCGGTCAGAACATCTCCACTTCCCGCAGTCGCCATTCCAGGATTTCCCGCCAGACTGATCCAGGTATTTCCATCCGGTGCTGCCGTCACGGTACATGCATCTTTCAGCACACAAACCGCACCGGTCTCTGCCGCCAGCTCCCTCGCTGCTGCAATACGGTCTTTTTGAAGTTCACTGACCTTTTTTCCTGTCAGCCGTCCCATCTCACCCATATGTGGTGTCATGACCACGCGGCTCGTAAGATACTGTTTCCATTCCGGATGCTGTGCCAGCAGATTCAGCCCATCTGCATCCAGTATGACTGGTTTAGCAGCTCCTGATGCTGCCTCCAGAAACCACTGTACTTTTTCGGCAGCCTGATACGTAGTTCCAATTCCCGGGCCGATCACCACAATATCGCACCAGTCAAGATCTTTTGCAAAATCATCGCCACAGTCAAGCATTGCTTCCGGCAGCATTGTCTGCAGTGGAATCCGATTCTCTTCTGCCGTAACGATTTTCACCATTCCGATGCCCACTGCAAAAGCTCCCGACGCACTGAGGTAAGCCGCCCCACACATGCCCGGACTTCCGGCAACGACCAGAATCTTTCCAAAAGTTCCTTTGTTTCCATCAACAATTTTATCCGGCAGAAAATGAATATCTGTTTTTTCTGTCTGCCATAAATATGGTTTCACCTTATCACTTGCGTAGATGCCAACATCCGCAACGATCACTTTACCGGCAAATTTCCTGCCCGGATACAGACAAAGGCCTGCTTTCCGAAATGCAAATGTCACTGTCAGATCTGCATGAAAAGCAATTCCAAGTTCTGCTCCTGTATCGCCATTTACTCCGGACGGAATATCAACAGCCACTTTCCAGGCATTCAACTGATTCAGTGCCATGATCACATCTCTGTAACTGCCCTCGACCGGACGACTCAGCCCAACGCCGAAAATGGCATCTACTATAGTAGTATATTCCTCTGTTTCCAGGTTATTCACAACCGGCACCTGACAGGCAGCTGCAATATCCAGCTGACGCTGCATTTCCACAGTCCTGTGGTCCGGATTCCCCACCAGATACAGACTTGTACGATAACCATGCAGTTTCAGAATACGGGCAACAGCCACGCCATCTCCTCCGTTGTTCCCGTTTCCGCAGACACAGAGAATCCGTTCTTCCTGTTTTTTGTCTGCCAGCGTCCGTTCCAGTTCTTCTGCGACTTTCAGAGCTGCCCGTTCCATCAGGACACAGGACGGAATCCCGATTCCCTCAATCATATTTCCATCAAGAGCTTTCATTTCTTTACAGGTCACAATCTGTTTCATTCTTTTTCCTCACCTGCCATAATTAGCATAAAAGGCCATTACGCAGCCTCCTTGCCATAAGGAGCCGGGTAACAGCCTGTCTGTCCGTCCTGCCATCACTTTATAAGTGCTGCTTATTTCTCATCGTCTATATGTTCCTGACGATACTGACTGAGATTATAGGATAATGTCATAAGACTCTCTGAAAGATGAACATTCTCCACGATCACATCATCCGGAGTATCCAGATCGATATGTGCAAAATTCCAGATAGCTTTGATTCCGTTCTCGATCAGAATCTCCGCCATATCACGTGCCTTATTCTTCGGCAATGTCAGAATTGCGATCTCAATATTGTTTTCTTTCATAAAGAAAGGAAGATCACTGATCATCTGAATCTCAATCCCACGAACCGCAATTCCCTCAAGTACCGGATTTACATCAAAAATACCGACCAGCTTGAATCCTCTCTTCTCAAACTCAACATAATTGGCAAGTGCCTGCCCCAGATTACCAGCTCCTACAATGATCATCGGATGCACGATATCCAGCCCCAGGATCTTACCGATCTCTGTATAAAGATATTTTACATTATAACCGTATCCCTGCTGTCCAAATCCCCCGAAATTATTCAGATCCTGACGTATCTGAGACGCTGTAACACGCATTTTTTTACTAAGATCATTGGAAGAGATTCTCTCTACATTGTCTTCCAGAAGTTCACCAAGGTATCTATAGTAACGTGGCAGTCTCTTAATCACAGCTTTTGAAATCTGTTTCGCTTCCACCGTTGTCCCTCCTTACACTTTCTCGTTAATTATAACGAATTGACATTTTGTTGTCAATCAATGTTGTCAAATATGTACAATTTTCATTGATTTTCCTTTACAAAGGCCATTTTTGCTTTTATAATCATACCGTATATTTACTTCGGAGGAATAACTATGATTTTATCATGTCAGGGTATCTCCAAATCCTTCGGTGAAAAAGTGATTCTGGAAGATGCCTCTTTTCATATAGAAGAACGCGAAAAAGCTGCTCTGATCGGTAATAACGGTGCCGGCAAGACCACACTTCTTCGCATTATAATGGAAGAGATCCATGCAGATGCCGGACAGGTAGTTCTTGCCAAGGACAAACGCATCGGTTACCTCGCCCAGTATCAGGATGTACAGGGACACCTTTCTGTATATGAAGAACTCTTAAGCACCAAACAGTATATCATCGATATGGAAGAACGCCTTCGTGCCATGGAAGTTCAGATGAAAAATGCTTCCGGCGAAGAACTTGACCGCCTGATGAACTCCTACACCCGCCTGACTCATGAATTTGAACTGGAGAATGGCTATGCCTACAAAAGCGAACTTATGGGTGTTCTGAATGGTCTCGGATTTACAGAAGAGGATTTTACCAAACAGGTGGCGACTCTTTCCGGCGGTCAGAAAACACGTGTTGCCCTCGGTAAACTGCTGATTTCCAAACCAGATATCCTTCTGCTCGATGAGCCTACCAATCACCTGGATATGGAAAGCATTGCCTGGCTGGAAACTTATCTTCTCAATTATCCTGGTGCTGTTTTCATTGTATCTCATGACCGCTATTTTCTGGACAAAGTTGTCACAAAAGTCATCGAGATCGATGCCGGACAGGTTCGTATGTATGCCGGTAATTACTCCGCTTATGCAGAGAAAAAAGCACAGCTTCGTGATGCCCAGTACAAGGCATATCTCAACCAGCAGCGCGAGATCAAACATCAGGAAGCCGTTATCGTCAAGCTGAAATCTTTCAACAGAGAAAAATCCATCAAACGTGCAGAGAGCCGTGAAAAGATGCTGAATAAGATTCAGCGGATCGACAAACCGATCGAAGTCCAGAGCCAGATGCGTCTTTCTCTTGAGCCACGCGTGGTCAGTGGAAACGATGTCCTTACCGTAGAAGATCTCGCCAAAAGTTTCCCTCAGCAGAAACTTTTTTCCAATATTTCTTTCCAGATCAAACGAGGCGAGCGCGTAGCACTGATCGGAAACAACGGAACCGGCAAAACTACAATGCTCAAGATTCTCAACGGACTTCTGGATGCAGACGCCGGAAGCTTCTCTCTGGGTGCCAAAGTGCAGATTGGTTACTATGATCAGGAGCATCATGTACTTCATGCAGAAAAAACAATTTTTGAGGAAATTTCAGACACATATCCGACACTGACCGAGACACAGATCCGTAATATGTTGGCAGCATTTCTCTTTACCGGAGACGATGTATTCAAAGTGATCTCCTCTCTTTCCGGTGGTGAACGAGGCCGTGTTTCTCTTGCAAAACTGATGCTCTCAGAAGCAAACTTCCTGATTCTCGATGAGCCTACCAACCACCTGGATATCGCATCCAAGGAAATTCTGGAAGAAGCACTGAACAGCTATACCGGAACTGTGTTGTATGTTTCTCATGACCGTTATTTCATCAACCAGACTGCAACCCGTATTCTTGATCTGACAAATCAGTCAGTTGTCAACTATATCGGTGATTACGATTATTATCTGGAGAAAAAAGAAGAACTGACTGAGAAATATGCTCCGACTGCACAGGAAGCCACCGAAGAAGCTAAAGAAGAAACATCTTCTGAGGGAAAACTCACCTGGCAGCAGCAAAAAGAAGAACAGGCTCGCAAGCGTAAACAGGAAAACGAACTTAAAAAAGTCGAAAAACGTATTGAAGAACTTGAAACACGAGATAAAGAGATCGACGACACTCTCGTTCTTCCGGATGTCTGTACGAATGTAGGACGCTGTGCGGAACTGAGCCGCGAAAAAGACAAGATTCAGGCAGAACTTGAAGAATTATATGAAAAATGGGAGGAACTTGCGTAACTGCAATTTTCTCTCCCATATTACAAGAGCCACTGTATCGCAGTTGATACAATGGCTCTTTTGTGCGTATATTAAAGCATTTTTTCCAGAGATTCTCTGATTGCAAGGATAAAATCACGGCTGTTCAGTACAGTCGGATTCTCAATTGTTGTGATCAGTGCAAGGTCTTTGGTCATCTTGCCACTTTCAATCGTGGAAAGGGTAGCTTTTTCCAGTTTATCTGCAAACTCTTCCAGTTTCTGATTGCCATCCAGTTCTCCACGTTTACGAAGAGCTCCTGTCCATGCAAAAATCGTTGCCACAGAGTTGGTAGAAGTTTCTTTTCCTTCCAGATGACGATAATAATGTCTCTGTACTGTTCCATGAGCTGCTTCATATTCGTAATATCCTTGAGGAGAAACAAGTACTGATGTCATCATTGCAAGAGAACCGAATGCAGAAGAAACCATATCGCTCATAACATCTCCGTCGTAGTTCTTGCATGCCCAGATAAATCCGCCTTCTGCCTTCATAACACGCGCTACAATATCATCGATCAGGCTATAGAAATAAGTAAGTCCTGCTTCTTCGAACTTATCCTTAAATTCTGTATCAAATACAGTCTGGAATACTTCTTTGAATTTCGCATCGTATGTCTTGGAGATTGTATCTTTCGCACCAAACCATACATCCTGTTTTGTATCCAGTGCATAGTTGAAACAGCTTCTCGCAAAGCTTTCAATAGATGCAGTCATGTTGTGCATGCCCATCGCAACTCCCGGTGCTTTGAACTCCTGTACAAGGGAGCGTTTCTCTTCACCGTCTTCTGAAGTATAAACCAGCTCAACCTTACCTGGTTTGTCAATGTACATCTCTGTATTCTTGTAAATATCTCCATATGCATGACGCGCAAGTGTGATCGGTTTCTTCCAGTTGCGTACACATGGCTCAATTCCCTTTACAACGATCGGTGCACGGAATACTGTTCCATCAAGGATTGCACGGATCGTACCATTCGGGCTCTTGTACATCTTCTTGAGATCATATTCGTCCATACGTGCATGATTTGGTGTGATCGTCGCACATTTTACTGCAACACCATATTTCTTAGTTGCTTCGGCGGCATCAATCGTAACCTGATCATCTGTTTCATTACGATAAGTCAGTCCAAGATCATAATACTCTGTGTTCAGATCAATAAACGGAAGAAGAAGTTCATCTTTGATCATTTTCCAGAGGATTCTGGTCATCTCATCTCCGTCCATCTCTACCAACGGTGTCGTCATTTGAATTTTTTCCATAATACGTCTCCCTTGTCTGATATCTGATTTTTTGCAACTGTTTATCTCCGAACAATTGCCAATTTCCTACTATTCTATCCGAAAAAAGGAGTTCCGTCAATACTTTCAGTCTTTACTATGGTAAAATCATGCATTTTTATTTATACAATCATGTGCATTTCCTATAATGCCAAAAACTTTTTGCAGTTGAACTTTCCCCATCCCTGCTGGTTTCTCGGCAGTCCCATATCATCGCAGCTGTCTCGCAGCATCATTTTAATCTCTACATTGGAAAGCAGAGAATCTTTTTCCAGTGCCAGCGCAATCGCACCGGACACCAGCGGTGTTGACATGGATGTGCCGCTTTTCATGCTGTACAGGTTTCCAGCTCCCGGCGTACATGCCATAATCTGCCGTCCCGGTGCTACCAGATCCGGTTTACACACGCATTCAAATGTTGGTCCACGCCCGGATACTGCCCGCTTTCCCGAGAGCATATCACTGGATCCCACCGTAATGATCTTTTTGCTGCATCCAGGTGCCGTCACGCTCCCCGGCTTCGGTCCCTGATTTCCTGCCGCCGCGACCACCACCAGGCCTTCATCCCATAATTTCTCCACACCCTGCACCAGTACATCCTGCTCGTTTCGCGTACGATAAGTCGTTCCCACAGAAATATTAACAATTCGAAGCTTGTATCGTTCCCTGTTCTGTAAAATCCAGCGAAAAGCCTGCAGGACATCTTCTTTATTTCCATTTCCAAACCGATCAAGTACTTTCAGCGCTGCTATCCTGCTGCCTGGTGCCATCCCTTTATATTTTCCCATGGAGGCCCTGCCACTCCCGGCCAGAATTCCGGCTACACAGGTTCCATGTCCATTGTCATCATATGGAGATTTTTTATGTGCAATAAAATCCGCAAAAGCACAGATTCTGCTGTCAAAATCTATATGCGGATAGATTCCCGTGTCAAGAATTGCCACTCCGATTCCCTTTCCTGTATAAAACGACTCGTTCATGCATATACTCCAGATAAAGGTTTCTATATTAATATATTCCAGTTTCAGTGAAAGGGGGTGCGGAATTTGATCATTGTAGCACTTATTGTGTTTTTCTGCCTGCAGGCATTTGTGCTCTTCTGCTGCCTCGCCGCCGGAAATGACCCCGGATCACAGGAAATATCCGACCAGGAACAGATGGAATATATCCAGATGTGGATGAAAGATAAAAAGCGGAAAACCTGAAAAAAAAGAGAAAGCCTCTCGACTTTCTCTTATCATAAATAATCATTCACCAACAGCTATTCCGTTTTATCCTCTGCCGGGGTCTGCTCACTGCCTTCTTCTGAACCGTCTTCTCCGGTATTGTCTTCTGTATTTCTGACTACCGCATCCTCCGGTGCATCGGTTGGCTTTGTAATTGTAATATTTCCAAGATCTTCTACCGTCTCCTGTTTTGAAAGAGTCGCCTTATAATCATCACGCTCAGCTCTTTTGGATCTGTTTACCTTCACCATCATTGCCAGGCATACAATCAGAATGACAACCAGAATATAATATCCTGCCGAAGACAAAAAGCTCTTTCTATGTCTGTGTTTATGCTGTGACATACAAGTATCCCTTCACATTATTCTGCAGCTGTTTCAGTATCTGCAGCTCCTGCATCTGTAGTCTGTGTTTCAATTTCATTTTCATCTACAGCGCTTTTATCAAGAAGTGTGATTGCTCCAAGGAATGGAAGTATAACTTTAAGTTCACCTGTTACAGGGTCAATTTCATCAATTGTGATAAATACAACTTTTCCTGTTTCCGGATCAACCAGCATCAGAAGCAGATCTTCTGCTTTCTTTTCTTTTGCAGCATCAATCTTAACTTTTACTTCAAGATCTCCATTAGTCTTATAGGTAATTTCATCACCGATCTGCTTAAATTACTGCATTTTCTTCGCCAATCCCATTTTGTTATATCCCATAGTAACCAAAATGTCATCCAAAGAATTTAACAAAGAGTCTCTTGCCATTGGAACTAATATGCTATCTGCAATATCATTGTAATTATCTGGTAATTCATTTAATTCAAATATAACATCTGAAAGTAATTCTATGCTGTTATATTTGGAACAACTTTCTGGATTTTTCTCTGACGTATACTCTCCTCCAAGTCAATCACCATCGGCTTTCCATCGAAATCTTTTGCATGTAAACGAATCCCTTTATATTTTTCAGTATCGTTAGTTCCATAGACGAAGATTTCAATTTCTTTTTCGGTCCAGTCAGTTCTGGTTGCAATAAATTCGACATTCAAACAATTTTTAAATACATCAAATATATCACCTGCTTCCGGATCCAACAACCAATAAACCTCATTTTTAACCTTATTTATATATTCACACCATTCCTCTTCATCTAAAAAAGTTAACGTTCTTAAACATAAATGAATATCTCTTTTATCTAACACCCTACTTTCAAAAACTCTATCACATCTCACATAATATCGTACAATCTCTGCCAACAATCTTGAAATTTCCTCAATGTTACTGTCAGTTTCATTTTTGGGTATTTCCAAATCCACAAACTCATTAATTGCCGCAACATGCACTTCATCACCCGGAAATGAACTTATCACCTCAATCTGATTGCGATATACTTTTCCTCCCTTAATATAGTTCGTTATATTATAAATCAATTTGTCTCGGCTGTATCCTAAATAACACAAATTTTCATATGTCAAAAATTGATATCGTGAGTCAACCAGTACTTCCGCAAGTTTTTTATTTTTTGCCACATTAGTAGGAAAAAGTTCAATGCTTTCTCCCGATGTTACCTTTCCATAATACTGAGGCCAAATATTTTTATATATAGCTAATGCTAATATCTGTTCAGCCATATCCTTAAATTTACTTACTTTAAGCCTTTTAATATTATTTTTATAATATAATCCAAAGAATAAACCATAGTCATTCAAAATCGCATATTGCATACGATAGTCTTTTATATATGGGGCTGCCATATAAACCAGACTTTTTTCTGCCGAACGTTCAGTATAAAACAAAATTGTATTAATAAGTATCTCCCCATAAGCTTCCTCATAAGCTTCTCCGTAAAGCTCTCTAAGTTTTTTATTTACTTTCTTAAGATTTTCCCGGAAGATATCTTCGGAGCTTCTTTTATTCATTCCTGGAACTATTGGAAGAATATAATCAAAAAACTTCGCATGCTGCAGCTCATTCAGAACCTCATCCTTAATCACATATATAAAACGAACATATTTTTCCCCCTGTAGTCTCTGATTGAGCATATAATTGATTTCCCTTAAACGTGAGAAAATCTCTATACAGTCCTTCTGGTTCAAACGGTCCATATCCTCAAACACTACTGTTCGGTCTACTTTATCCGCAATTTGTTCCAGACAGTAAATAAGTTCCGTCGCATATAGATCCAGATAATCCTCACATGCACTTCTTTCGATATCAATTTCTGTGTTGTCTGATTTCACAGCTATATTTTTCAGGCGCATCTGTGTCAGCATATAATAAATCAAATGTCGGCCAATCACTACGACTGCTACAAATACAATCAGATAGAGGAAAATATGAATTTGAGTTTTCCATTTTAATAACAGACAACTTTTGCCCACAACTGATTTTATCAAACTTCCCAAAGGCTGGTAAAAGATTAGTAACAATATCATTAATATCAGCAATCCGCCCAGATTGGCGTTAAGCCTTCCAAAGCAACTCGGCTCCTGAATCATATCAAATCTTCCTGCTTCAATATCTCTCTTATGAAAGCGAGCATAAATCTGAAGAAGAATCCGTCGTTCGATAATATTCTTCTCTTCTGATTCTTTCTCAGTGTCATCATTTATGTATTTTCCCAGCGAAACATATAAAAAATGAGGCTCTGTCTGTTTTTGCCGTTTATGTTTTTTACATTTTCTCAAAACCGGTATTTTGAAAATCCATTTTTCAAAAGCATTCTTCTCTTCGTCCCGTCTTTGCTGTCGTTTCTTATCATACGAATGCAAAATACTACTCTTACCGATTCCATGACTGCCAGATACCGCCATGTTGCATATACGCGGCTCAGCAAATGCTTCATCCAAATATTGATAGTATATTTTTAAATCGTCCGTTTCTTTCAAATCCGCATCATAAGATAGCGGAAACAAAAGTTTGTCTGTATTTTTCTCTTCCATCTTTTGTTCTCCTGTAAAACACCACCTGTCAGTCATCTCCATACGCTGACTAACCGGTGGTATTTTTATATCATCTCATACTTTTCTATCACACAACTGTATTTTTTCGTTTTTCTATCATAATTAATTCCCGCGAGGAGCAGGTTTCCGTGATACTCTTTCAATGCTTCTGCGTATCGTTTCTCTTTTATCTGTGCAATAGCTCCTTCTGCATCTTTGTCCCATTTTAACTCGATTACCGCTGCCGGTTTATCTGCATGAAGTTTTCTTGGCACAAAACAGATATCCTCAAATCCTTTTCCTGTTGGCAATTCTCTTATAATTGTGTAATATTCCCTTGCAAAATAAAAGGCAAGGTTAATCGTACAACTCAGAGAATTTTCATCATTATACTGTAATATTGAAATTTCTCGATGTGCCCGGTCTATTCCATCTGCAACAGCATCCGCATTCATACTCCATAAATCCTAAAGCAATTTTCTGGAAGCTTCTACTGAATGAATAACCTCATTCCAATCCATCGTACTGATAGCATTGACATATTCCTGAGATACTTCCTTATTAGGAATTGCGACTATTTTATCCGGCCAATGATAACTGAGATATCCTAAATGCACAAGCAAAGTCAATATATCATCTCTGCTTTGAAATGATGTCATATCATTTGAAAACGTACCTGTATTGATCTGTACCCGATCACCTGCCAATATTTTTATAACAGAGTCTTTGAGTCCATCAAAATTCATACATATATATGCCTTTAATGCTTCGTACGTCTCTGTCTGGTTCCAATAATTGTCAAAAATCCCACTGAGCATGGCATCTACTACAGATTTTGGATTATACATCGCATAAACTTTTAGTTTCTGTGCTTCCACAACAGATAACTCATATCCATTATACCATGCTTTTGTTTCCTCAAAACTTCTGTCATATTTGCTGCAAAGCTCCTGAACTTCTTTTTCCGTAAATCCGAAAAACTCTGCCATTTCACGTGGGTTAAGCATAGAGTACTCAGAAAACATATTTAATGCAGAATGTGAACCATATTTCTTAATCGGAAGGATTCCTGTCATATAAGCAAGCGCAACATATTCTTTATTCTTCAGCCACATTCTGAGAAAGTCCAGATATTTTTTCTGTACTTCTTTATCCTGCTTATATTCTCGAAAAAGGCAGTCCCATTCGTCAATCAATATAACAAACTGACATTTTGTCTCTGCAAAAACATCCTGCATGGCAAATATAAGACGGTCACTGCTGACAACCTCCGGATAAGCACTTTTTAAATCTTTAATCAATCTCATTTGCAGAATACTCAACATATCCTCAACGCTCTCACTCATGCTCAAAAATTCCTGCATATTAATTTTAATCACATCATATTTATTTAAATGTTTCTGGTATGATTGTTCCTGACTGATTTTCAATTTTTCGAATAAAACTGATGTATCTTCATTTCGCCCGTAGTATGCTGCCAGCATGTCTGCCGCTGTTGATTTACCAAATCTTCTCGGACGACTCACACACATATATCGCTGCATCGTGCGCGCATATCTGTTTGGTCACCGCAATTAAAGCACTTTTGTCAACAAAAATCTCCGATTCCAAAATCATCTGGAATGCCTGACTCCCCGGATTCAGGTAATTTCCCATTCACATCTCACCTCTTACACCTGTGAAAATATATTTCTTATATCTTACTATATATCCTTTCAAAAATCCAACATATTATGTTTCTCAATAATTTTAATAATAATTTTTATTTTAATCTTTCTTTTCTCCTTTCATTCAATACCAATTGTTTTTCACCTCTGAAAATTCAACACAGGATTTTTCACCTCGACATATCTCTTTCCAGATTAATGCACCTTTTGAATGTTCAATATTTTCTCCTTCTTCATATAAATATAGTTGATTAGCAAGGCCTGCACTATTCTTTCTGATATCAATAATATTTTTTATTTTTTCTTCCACATCTTCATCGAGATTTGAATAATCTGACCACTCCGCCAACTCGGTCAACGCAGCGCTCATCAATTTTATTGTTTTTTTATTTAATTTCAATTTATGAAGATACATTGTATTATATAATGCAATCAAGTAGTCTGATAATCCTGGTTCCTTTCGAAATCTACAAAGTATAAGCATTTCATTACATATCTGATTTATATATTTTTCTTCTACATCCGACATTAGGAGAACTCTAACCGCACACATTGCAGATGTTTCAATATCTGAATGTGCAGATTTAAATCCTTCTATTATACTTTCTACTATATTTTTTATTTCATCATCCGGAGCAGCTAATACATGCAATTCAATACAGGGAATATCATATTTTTCCATCTCATCAATCATTTGAAATATTTTCTTTTTTTCCACTTCATCTAGTCTCTGCATCGCATTCCTTTCAAAAGAAGAAAATACATTTATTAATGCTCTTGTTTCCTCTTTAAATTCATCTTCATAAAAACTTTTGTGCGATTTTATTTCATATTCATTTTTCAATGTTATCCAGCATTTCCTTAATTCCTTTATCAAAAATTTCAATTCCGTCTCTTTCCAGAAATCTGTCCGTTCATCATTGATATTTCTGATTTCCCAAAACATTCTATTTACATCTGGTATAATAGATAATAATGTTTCTTTTCTTATTTTCTCAAAAGCTGCTTCTGACAAAATGCTTTTCTTTATTCTTGCTTCTAAATCTATATTTTCAGGATATGGCCATTTTAAATATGTACATAAATAATATGTGTCTTTTAACGGAAAATCATTTTTTCCCATATTCTCCCATAAAACCTCACCAAATTTTTTACTTTGTTCTGATGTCAGCATCCCAACTTCGGCAAGTTTTCCCAATCTTGGTATATAATGCATTCTTTGCTGTTCATCACTTAGACAACTATCCAACATAGAATTTACCCAGCATGGCTCTAATTCTATTTTTTGGTAATCATTTATTGCTACCGTTTTACATGTAAACACATCAAACGGATCTACTTCAGGTTCATTATGCCACGTCGCTCTTTTTCTTCCCGAACATTGTAATAATTCATTCAGCATAGAAATTTTCACACGTTCATCAAGCACATTCATAACTTGTCTTATCCAGTCATTAAGTACTCTGAATCTCCTAACCACATCTGCATCAATAATCTTTATCATCAATACTACTAATTTCTTCTGTTCAGTTATATTTGCTATTGACGCAAATCTACGTAAAATCTCCAATCCATTTAAAAGTATATGTTCATATGCAGTTCCAAAAATACTATCTGCTTTTTCTTGGATATTACCAACAGTTATATCCACAGCTTTATATACATAAGAAAATATGTTTCGTGCATAACTTCCATCTTTTCTAATAATTTCTATACATTCTCTCCGCGTTAATGTTGCTTTTGTTGTGTCACTCTCACCCAATCTAAGCAACATATACCATCCAATATATGGATGATCATCTATTAAATTCAGTATAAAATCCGACTCATCTGCATCAAGCAATCGAACCCATCTCATATGCAGGGGTATCGCTGTTCGATCCAACATTCTATAAAACTGATATCCACTTCCCGGCACCCTACCTCCTTGACAAATTATCCTATTTATTCTTCCTAATTCGAAAGGCGTTTTTTTTCGCATTTTCTTCTGTTTTCTAAATAAATCCTTATAAAATTCATCTCTTTCTTTCTCATAATCGAAGTACTGCTGATATAACATAACCTTATTCGTTAGTTTGTTAAATGTTTCATCACGTGTTTGTAGATTTATTGCCTGATATATAAATCTGTGTAAAAAATAACTACAAGCTAAAATAGAAGAATAATAGACCATTCCTGCCTTTTGTTTAGAATTTTTTTTCTCTTTCTCTATCTCTGTTTCCAGTGCACTCTCCAAAAAATTCAATTCTTTCACCGCATCATCTAACATTCCGCATTCAGCTTTTAATCCAACTATCTGCATTCGCACACTATAAGATTTTTCATTGATTCTAGATCTATCATTTAATAATATGCACACTTCTGATATGTTCATTTTCATAAATGAATACTTGATTTTTTCAAGGTACAATTCATCCCTACCTGTATCTATATATCCAGAACATTTTTCTAACTTTTCATATATCAAATGCCATAATTCATCCATCATGTTTTCTCTATACATACGCAAAAGTACTTGTCCTATAAAAAAATACTTTCCTTTTACTTCTGTATTATTCAAAAAATCATTCTTTTCACTGGCACACATCCAAATCTCATGTATTCTATTCTGCATTTTCATAGAATATTTCATAAACCCCATTTCAAATCGCCATATCACTTCATGCGCAAATTCAAATAATTCTCTAAAAGAAAGAATATCTTCATTATAAATATATTCATATTCTCGTGTATATAATTCCAGTTCCTTTCTCTTATTTTTAGGAATCACATACCACCCAGGAACAGCTTGTCGTTCTTTTTTCCATAAAACAGTTAAATACTTTACTCTTTCCTTTATATTATCCTTAGAATCATCTCTCTTCGGATGAATCAATTTCCATTCCAGCAAGTTTTGTTCTTCATTGTTCAGCATTTCCCTGTTATCAGGCAATGGAATTTGCGCATTATTGTATGAATCCTTATTCATCGACACGAACAATAAATCTACTTTACTATTAAGAAGATCTATCCTTTCACGTGCAATTGCAAAATTCTGATTCATATCCACTCTAAAATCTGCCGAAAAAATTTCCTGTGCTAATGTTCTATCATTTCTATAAATGCAATCTTTAAACATATTTATAAACTGTTCAATAAAATAATCCCTGCCCTCTACTTGATATTCCTCACATAGTTTTTCAAGAAATAGTTTCAATTTTTCAATATATTCATATCCATTTACCCCTTTCAATTTTCTATAAATTACTTGTAAATTTTCTCTCGAGAATGTTTCTAAAAGCGCATTGTCAAAAGAATTCTCGTACGTTCCTATAAAATCTCCACATTCTAGAAATTCTTTTTCCATTTTTTTATTTGTGACAATATTTTTTAAATCTTCTTTAATTACAGTTTCCAGATTATTACCAATTACATTAAGCACCTTTTCTCTCATACTTTTCCTCCCGACAAAGAATTTCATATGTATTAATTATTTTATAAAGCATATCACTAATCTATGTTATATTCCATTAAATATATTCCATCATGTTGAAACTTTATATCGATATTCTGAATGTATTTCAATTATAGAAAAACTCTCCTATACTCTGAATCTCCAGCATCTATCAGATGCTCCGTTCAAAATATAAGAGAGCTTATCACTTCATCTCACCTCTTCATATCCAAATACTGCTCCAAAATCCTTAATATATTACTTGTATTCTCCTGATATTCTGCTGCTGACAGTTTATCCACTTTCACTTCAGAAATTTGTTTCTTTTTCTTAAATTCCTCCGATTTCTTCTTTTTATCAACAGCATTTACTTTTTTGCCCGTATAAACACGCTCGATATCTTTACAAAACCAGACAAAATCATATTTTTGCTCTGCACAATACTGTCTCACTTTTTCCAAAAAAAAGGCATCCTCCTGTTTTGTATTGTAATCGTCACAATCAAAACAATAGATTACTTTCGTCTGTCGTCCTTTTCCTCCCGCCTTATATGCAGCAATATTTTTTGAAATTTCTTTTTCTTTATTTTTGTATTTTCCCTTTCCATCCATATAGACTGGAGTGAGTTTAATTGCTGTTCGATCATACTCAAAAAAATAATCAATCGTATCTTTGATATAAATCCAGTCCGATTTACATGTTTTATTTGTTTCAACAACAAAAATCAGTTGGAGGCTCATTATTCATCCTCCTCACCCGAATCAAATACACCAATAAAATCTATAGAATCCACATTAAATGGAGATCCTTCAATCATTCCATTTCTGTACAGTTTTGCAGGTGAATAATTTCCATTTGCTGTCCATGGATATATTTTATGATTTTCAGATAAAAAATCAATAGACTTTTTGCGTCGTCTCAGGACATCCATTGGCCCAACATTATGTGTTGTAAAGCATAACTGTCCCTTACCATGCTCCATCAGATATTCCAGAATCGCACACAAATAAACATCATGCAGATTTGAATCGAATTCATCAATGAAAACAATTTCTCCGCGAACCATCTTCTGCAGATAGGTAAATAAACGAATAAGTTTTTTAATACCCGTACTTTCAAATTCTGCATGCACTTTGTAATCATCATAAACCATAATCAAATCACATAACCAAAAGTCTTTGTTTTCTTTCCTGTCAATCTCTATATTTTTCAGGTCAGACTTAAATATGTGCAAAAATTCATATAGCTCTCCTACAGCTTTCGAAAATTGTTTATAGGCTTTTTTTAATACATAATTCTTTGAACCTTTCAAATCACACAATCCATCTATACTCATGATCAAATATTGTAATTGCTTTGTTTGTATATCATACTCACAATATTTTTCCGGATTTTCTATCAAATATTCCTTATGATAATCATATTGATCCATATATGCATGAAGATTCAATCCAAACACCCCAACAGAAACCAACTTGAAAAAAAGCTCTTTTTTATAGATTGTTTTATCTTCTATCACGATATTTCTAAACAACTTGTTCATAAACAAACACGCCATAGAAGAATTTTCCAAAAGGTTCATAGTTTTGTTAAAGAGCAGTTCAGTGAACTCTTTATCTTCCTCTTTTCTTTCAATATAAACAATCTTTCCATTTTGAATTTCAAAAATTGTTGTCATTTTTTCACTTTTTGACGTAGCATTTTTTGATGTCAGTTTCTCATATGAAACAACATATTTACCCGAAACAGTTCTGGATACTATCACATTATAGTAGAACTGAAGTAATTGTCCATTATCATATTTGTATAGATAATCAGCCTCTATAAACAATTCATTTGTTTTCTTATTGATCAGTTCACCCAGTTTTTTCTGCACTAATGGATTCGTTAAATATTCTTCATTAACAAGCAAATTTTTCAGTATCTCAACCGAGCATACAATCGCAGATTTACCCGTACCATTCATACCATAAATCGCTTTTATATTATATTCCTGTGTATCTGGATTTTTAGGAATTATTTTTTTATAAAAAGATAAGGAAACTAACTCGTCCAATGTTTTTATACCTTTAACAGAATACTTGAGCAAATATATGTTTTTCATGTTGAAAATCCCTCCTGCCCTTACTATACCATGATTGATTTGAAAACGAAATACATTTTGTATTATTTTATCCATTTATATTTATTATAATTCACTTATATTCATATTTAATAACCTTAAATATTATTCCATAAATGCAAAAACACCACCCGTTAGTCTCTGCGACCATCCAGGTGATGCTTCCTAATTTACATATTCAACTTCTCACACCATTATAGTGTATTTTCTTTATTCAACCGTTACGCTCTTTGCAAGGTTTCTCGGCTTATCTACATCAAGACCCTTGGCAACACTTACATAGTATCCCAGCAACTGCAGTGGAATGACTGCAAGGGATGTTGCAAAATGCGGATCTGTCTTCGGCATATATACAGTGAAGTCCGCAGTATCTTCGATATTATAATTTCCAAATGTAGTCAGGCCCATCAGGTAAGCGCCACGGCTCTTGCACTCTACCATGTTGCTGACTGTTTTTTCATAAAGAGCCGGCTGAGTGAGAACGCCGATCACCAGTGTACCGTCTTCGATCAAGGAGATAGTTCCGTGTTTCAGCTCACCTGCTGCATATGCCTCAGAATGAATGTAACTGATTTCTTTCATCTTCAAGCTGCCTTCCAGACAGATTGCATAATCAATGCCACGACCGATGAAGAATACATCTTTTGCATTCGCCTGTTTAGATGCGAACCACTGAATACGCTCCTTGTCATCAATGATCCTCTGAATCTTGTCCGGCAGAGTTTCAAGTTCTTTAATATATGCCGCGTACTGTTCCTCGGAAATCGTACCTTTTACTTTTGCAAACTGGATAGCCAGCGCATAGGACGCAATCAGCTGTGTGCTGTATGCTTTTGTTGTTGCAACAGAGATCTCCGGACCTGCAAGTGTATAGAAGACATTGTCTGCTTCACGCGCAATAGAGGAACCAACCACATTTACAATGCCAAGTGTACGGATGTTGTTTTCTTTGCAGAGACGCAGTGCTGCAAGACTGTCTGCAGTCTCACCGGACTGGCTGATAATGATTGCCAGCGCTTTCGGATTCAAAATCGGATTTCTGTAACGGAATTCGGATGCCAGCTCAACACGAACTGGAACACGAACCATATCTTCAAATACATACTGTGCAGCCATTCCCACATGATATGCAGAACCACATGCGATAATATAAATCTGGTCAATGTCCTGAATATTTTCATCTGTAAGTCCGATTTCAGAAAGATCGATCTGTCCGTCTTTCACAACAGAACTCAAAGTGTCCTGAACTGCTTTCGGCTGCTCGTGGATCTCTTTCATCATGAAATGCTCGAAACCGGCTTTTTCTGCTGCTTCTGCATCCCACTCGATTGTTTTCATCTGTTTCTGGATTTCTTCGCCATCCAGGTTATAGAATGTGATCTCACCTTTACGAACGCGGGCCATCTCCAGGTTTCCGATATAATATACATTTCTTGTATATTTCAGAATAGCCGGAACATCAGATGCAACGTAAGACTCTCCATCAGAAACACCCAGAATCATCGGGCTGTCTTTACGAGCTACATAGATTTCTTCCGGATAATCTTTAAACATGATTGCAAGTGCATAAGAACCACGGATACGGACCATTGCATGATTGATCGCATCGACCGGTGTTCCCTCGTATTTCTTGTAATAATAATCCACCAGTTTAACAGCAACTTCTGTATCGGTCTCAGAATAAAATGCATAACCTTTGCGAAGAAGTTTATCCTTCAGCTCCTGATAGTTCTCAATGATTCCGTTATGAACTGCAACAACATTTCCATCATCACTTACATGTGGGTGTGCATTGTTCTCAGATGGTTCGCCGTGAGTTGCCCATCTGGTATGTCCGATACCACATGTACCCGGAACAGATTCTCCGTCATTTGTCTTCTCGGATAAAACCTTCAGACGTCCTTTCGCCTTGATGACTTCTGTCTCACCTTCGCCATCACGAACCGCAATACCCGCGGAATCATATCCACGATATTCCAGCTTAGAAAGGCCATCCAGAAGGATCGGGGCTGCCTGATGGCATCCTGTAAAACCAACTATTCCACACATAAATATTTCTCCTCTTCTCTTCTTAACTTTATATAAAGCAAACTATAATGTAAAAAATAAGCATAATTTTATAAAAGCCAAATTTTGATCTATCATAACACAAAAACTGCAGGAGTTCAAGTTTATCTGCAAATGCCTGCAATTACCATATCGAATGGCAGTCATCTCATAATAATATATGCCGTGTAGATCAGATACATTGCCACCATGGCAATACCCTCGTTTCTTGTGATCTTCCTGTCACTTCTGGCAAAAAACCAGACTACGACAGAAAAGCCGACAAGGACCAGAATATCGATCACATTTTCACTGATCAGCGACATCGGACTGATAGCAGATGCAATACCAAGGACCATCAGAATATTAAATATATTCGAACCGACTGCATTTCCCACTGCCATATCAACTTCATTTTTGCGTGCCGCAACCACAGAAGTAACCAGTTCAGGAAGTGACGTTCCAATTGAAACGATCGTCAATCCCACAAGTGTCTGGCTCATTCCCAGATCTATTGCGATCCTGCTTGCCGCATCAACTGTCATATCCCCACCAAATGCAATTGCCACTGCACCACCAACAATGCAGAGAATACTCTTTGGATAAGACAACAGTTTCAGTTCTCCATCTTCCAGCTCCTCAACTGCTTCGATCTCGACTTTTTTCCCTTCGGTTCTTGCTTTCATTGCAGTTCGGATCATATAGAAAATATATCCCGCAAATGCGCCCAGAAAAACAGCTCCGTCCAAATGTCCCAATATCATTCCGTGTACATCTCCCAGTGCAAGATATCCCAGTCCCAGAAGAAGCAGCGCACAGATAACAGATAGTGGAATATCCCTCACGATCGTATCCTTCTGCACCATGATCGGTGTCATTATCGCACAAACACCGATCACAAACATCAGATTAAAAATATTAGATCCGACTACATTACTGACTGCAAGTTCATTATTGTGCACCAATGATGCAGTCACACTGACTGCAGTTTCCGGAAGGGATGTTCCCATTGCAACGATCGTTAGACCGATGATGATTGAAGGAACTTTCAGCTTCTTTGCAATGCTGGAACTTCCCTCAACAAAAAAATCTGCTCCTTTGATCAGGAACACAAAACCTATAATCAAAAACATGATTACCAATGCAAACGGTGCATTATTTATATATTGCTCCATGAATGGCTCCTTTCATTGTAGTTTACACTACAAAATGTTATACTTTTGCTGAACATTATCGCACATAAAGTTAAGGAGAACAAGACATGCAGATAACAAAACCTACTTTTTATAAAGAATTTTCCTGTATCGCAGGTGCCTGTCCCGATACCTGCTGTGCCGGATGGCAGATCATGATCGATGAAAAAAGCCTCCAGAAATACCGTAGATTCAAAGGTCCTTTTCGAAACAGACTTCACAATGACATCGACTGGAAAGAACATTCTTTCTGTCAGTATGACAAACGCTGTGCATTTCTGAATGAAGACAATCTCTGCGATATCTACAGTGAAGCCGGTAAAGATATGTTATGCGACACCTGCCAAAAATATCCACGTCACATTGAAGAATTTGAAGGGCTACGTGAATACTCCCTGTCCCTCTCCTGCCCGGAAGCCGCGAGAATTTTTTTGTCCCACAAAGAAAAAATCACATTCTTCACCAGAGAAGTCGCAGCACCGGAAGAAACTTTCGATGACTTCGATTATTTTCTTTTTACCGCTTTGATGGACACTAGAGATTATCTTTTCTCCGTGATTCAGGATCGCTCCATACCGGTCAGATTGCGTCGTCAGAAACTTCTGGCATGTGCGCATGATTTCCAGCTCAGTCTGGACAAAAATGAGCTGTTCCAGTGGGAAGATATCTGCGGTCGGCATCAAAAATCCGGATATAGCGAGAAATTTCTGAATAAGATCCAGAAATGGAATAACGATCGTCCGGTATCTTCTGAACAGCCCTGCAAAGATTCTACCTCTGATACAGTCTCCCTGCTTGCTCTATGCAAACAGATCTGGCGCACAGTTATCCCACAGATGGAGGTTCTTCGCCCAGGCTGGCATACATATCTTCGGAAAACGCTCGTTCCACTCTATGGCTCCTGCCAAAATGATACGGAACTCACAGAAATTTATGCCGCCTTCGCACACGATTATTCCGACTGGGCCATTCACGAAGAACAGCTTCTCCTCTACTGGATCTACACCTACTTCTGTGGAGCCATTTATGATGATCAGATATTTGCCAAAGCCAAAATGGCTGTCATCTGCACCTTCATGATCCACGAACTTGCCGTAGGAACCTGGTTAAAAAATGGTCGCCATTTTACCTTTGAAGATATGATTTCCATCTGCTATCGATTCTCAAGAGAACTTGAACACTCCGATCCGAATCTCAATGAAATGGAACGCCTGATGGATGAAGAAGATGTGTTTGATTTCAGAAATTTACTCACAATATAAAAGATAAGCAGGCGGCCGTAAAGGTCTCCTGCTTATCTTTTATGGAATTATTCTCCCAAAAACTGCTCAACTACCTGTCTGATCAGAGTCCTCTGTTCAGGTGTAAGCTTCTCAATCTTCTCCATCAACTCCCGCACTTCCCGCGGAGCTTCTGAATCCTCATTAAAAAAATCACCCGGTGTGATCTGCAGATACTCACAGATACTGAAAAATCCCTGCATCGATGGCAGTGCTTTGCCATTTTCAATCCGATTAATATAACTCGGGTTCTGTCCCAGCGCAAGGCTCATTTCACGAGCTGAGTTTTGCCCCCCCCCGATTCGTAAATCACTTATTCTCTTACCAAAATTTACCTTTGTAATCATTTGTTTCTCCATCAACCCAACATCACTTCGATGCTGCTGTCCAGTTCATTATATGTCAATTCCTGATGAATTTCCTTCAAGATCTCATCGCCGGCGATCAGCCGCTCAATCTCATCACGAGTCTGAGTATCCGCCTTATCAATAAATCTGCGCACCATTGCATTTCCACTTGTGTTAGACCAGTAATCCTGTGGCAGCGCATTCGGATCTGCTCTTAAAAGATCACAGTAATTGATCACATCCCACGGACAATACACTTCCACATTTCCAAAGCGATATCCGTCATACCATTCCTTCACTTCTGCATAATGTCCAGATAATCCATAGTATTCCAGCATGCCTTTTACTTCTGTATCCGTAAATCCAAAATATTCATCAAATCTCACATCCGTAAGCGTCAGCACTTTCAGATTATTAAGACCAGTAAAGATACTTTCCTTCGAAATTCTCAGACATCCTGTCAGCACAGCAAAATACAGATTCGGATTCGTCTTTAATGCATTACCAAACATATTTCTGAGCAAAGACACCATCTCATCATAATATCCATACTGAAATGCCTTATCCAGAGGCACATCGTATTCATCAATCAGAAGAATAACCTGCTTGTCATAATGTTTATGAAGCAACAATGATAATCTCAGAAGAGCTTTCTCCATTGCCGTATCAGACATCAGAAAATCTCCTGTTTCACCAACCCTGAGCAGTGCTTTATAAGATTCTATTTCTTCATTTGTAAGCTTACTGCTTTGTGTAAGGAAATAAAATCTGCCAGCCTCTTCGCCCAAAATATCCTTCAAGGCTTTTTTCGCTGCTTCAAAATCCAGTCCTTCCACACTCTTTAAACTGATAGAAATCACTGGGAACTGTCCCATATATTTCTCACAAAGTTCTTTCCTCTCCGAAATCTTCAAGCCTTTGAACAATGCAGGACTAGCGCCAATTTCAAAAAAAGCCTTCATCATACTCATATTTAAGGATTTACCAAAACGCCTCGGACGGGTAAAAAGATTCACTTCACTCCTGTTCTGTATCAGATCTTCGATCATCCCAGTTTTATCCACATAATAGAATTCTTCCCTGTCCATTTTTTCAAAAATATCTATTCCTATTGGCAGTTTTTTCTTTCCCGTCATTCCAGCACCTCCACAAGCCAAGAAAAAAAGTTCCACGTAACCATCATTTATAAAAATAATGATATCATGAAACCATTTTTACGTAAAGCGAGTTTTCCCGTTCTGTATTTTCTATTTCTGCCAGGCGCCCTTCTTCATACATCAACTGATCATGTTCAAAACTCTTCATATACCTTACCATTGACTCTATTAAAATCCTCTTTTTCGGCCTTGCAAAATATCATTTTGTCCACCTTTTTACTCATGCAACTCCAACGGCAATCCGTCCGGGTCATGAAAGAAAGTCATCTTCTTGCCGGTATAATCATCAACCCGAATCGGCTCACATTCTATGCCTAATTCCCTCAGCTCTTTCACTGTCTGTTCCACACTGTCTACGCAGAACGCAAGATGGCGTAGACCACAGGCTTCTGGATAGTTCACACGCTTCGGAGGATTTTCCTCAGCGAAAATCTCCAGTTCTGTATATTCATTGACACGAAGATCCAGCTTCCAATCCTTACGCTCTGGGCGGTAGTTTTCTCTGATGACAGAGAAGCCCAGCTTGTTCACATAGAAATCCTTAGCAACTTTGTAGTCAGATACGATAATTGCAATATGATGTATTTTTAATAAGTTCATCTTCCCTTCACTCCGTTTCTTTTATTTTCGTTATAAACTATATAGCAGCCCTCAAAATATACCGTGTGAACTCCTGAAGTTCAGTTTGTCCACACGGCATTATATCCCTCAGCATATGGATGACAAAGATCTCAGGTTTATTGATGATCTTCTTCCATGGTCGCCCAGAATCCAGAAAGAATGTCCAAGCCGATACAAAAAAACTTGATTTTTCAATGTGCATATCTATTCTGTAAAATATGCTCAATCCCCGTTAAAATGCGGGGATTTTTGATACCCAGTACTCATGTTTAAGGATTTACGTAATAGCCACAGTTTCCCATGGCTATCTACTTTGTTACAGCTTATCCTACACCGTAGTTTTTTTCCTATATTTCTTCAGTTCTGCCTCTAATTCCTTAATCCGGCTCTGCGCCATATCAGCACGCTTCTTTTCACGTTCTGTGTTTTTTATTTCTGCCAGACGCCCTGCTCTAAGTCCATCTTCACGTCCAGCAGCTTCACCCTGCGCATACATCAACTGATCATGTTCAAAACTCTTCATATACTGTAATGACACCTCCCCGTCTCGCTTGACTACATCCACCATTTTCTGGATGTCCTTCAAATCTTCATTCACTGCATTATTCTGGTCCGTATTCTCCATGTAATTCAAAAACTGTCTGAGTCCTTCTGATATCGTTCCCTTTGTTCCTTTTGTATACAACACAATAGTTTCAGCACCATCATCATAATTCATCTCTGGTTCTTCCAGACACCGGTTCTTTATCGTATACAATACTCTGTCATAACCAAACGGATCATAATTACAGATAAAGATGACGTATACCTGCTTCAGCTTACCAAAATCTTCTCCAGATTTCAGGCTCCTGCTGTCAATGATTGCATGACAGAATCTTGACCGCCTTGGAAACGCCGCAATATCTTTTGCCTTATTGTTCTGATCCGGTTCCACATCATATACCGAAGGGATCTCATCACCTTCAATGCTTACACAATCTCCTTCAATACAGACATCTAACCTTGCACCTCGCAAATCTGTATTCATCCCTGCATAAACCTTCTGTACACTTACCCTCAGATTTTTGAACTCACGATTAAATAACAGCTTCAGAATCTTATTGGTAAACTTCTCTCCTGTTTCCGGATGAGTCAGCATTGCATTAAACAGGAAATCATCCATCAGACTCAATTCTTCCAGTTTTCTTCTCTGCATCCACATTCTCCCTTCTTATGATGGCAAAGAAGAATGCCGATATCTTACATGTCCCGCCTTATCCTCTCCGCCATATTTTCTTATTTTTTCATATGGGGATTAGATAACCGAACGGTTAAAGAACTTTCCCAGATATGTAATTTTAATATAACAAAATGGGCTAAGAATGTCAATTGAGTTTTTCCCAGATACCACAGATAGCCACGGTTTCCCGTGGCTACATGCATTACAGATCAGAGAATAAATCTCCCTTATATGTACCATCCTCCAGCATCTTACTGAAGCTTTCTTTTACTGCTGCAACATCCTCTTTGTAAGTCATTCCATACCAGGTGTCATTGGTGCGCAGCACCTTCACAGACATCTTTCCTTCTGATAACAGTTCTCCGATAAATGTCGGAATCAGATATTCTGCTTTCAGCGGATTCGCCGGAACTTCTTTTTCAAAAAATTCTTTAAATCCCTCTTCCAGTGTTTTCAGGAAATCAGGAGTAAGTCCCCACATATTCATGGAAACCAAAGAATCAACATCCAGCTTCACTTCATCAGCTTCTGCACCCTCTGCAGTCTTAACGATATTCTTTGTTTCTACAACTTCCGTCAGGTTGTTTTCCGCATCCATTTTACAGATACCACGAGTAACTCCGCCATTATCTGACAAAGTATTTTTCAGAACAAATCCAGCCATACAGGACTGTCCACCATTTACCAGATATTCATAAACCGCACGGAATCCTTCTTTTCCATAATAATCATCCGCATTGATCACAATAAACGGAGTTGTCAGCACATCCTTCGCTGCCAGAACAGCCTGTCCCGTTCCCCACGGTTTCGTTCTGCCTTCCGGTAATACTCCAGGAATATCGTTGATGTCCTGAAATGCATAATCTACTGTTACATTATGATCATTGCAGATATCTGCAATTCTGTCACCTATAACTTCTTTAAATTCTTTTTCAATATCCTTACGGATAATAAATACAACCTTGTTGAAACCAGCCTCGATTGCATCATGAATTGAGTAATCCATGATGATGTGTCCTACGGCATCAACTGGTTCTAACTGTTTAATTCCACCACCGAATCGAGATCCGATACCGGCAGCCATGATAAGTAATGTTGTTTGCATGGGTGTTTTCTCCTTCTTCTTTTGTTACTGTAATTCCTTCTCACACATATCCAGTGCAGATGCAATAACTGCATCCATGTCATAATACTTATACTCGCCAAGTCGACCGCCAAAAATCACTTTTTCTTCAGCATCAGCAAGCTTCTTATACTCTGCATAAAGCGCACCATTCTTTTCGTCATTTACCGGATAATATGGTTCATCTCCCGGTTTCCACTCGGAACTAAATTCACGACTGATAACTGTTTTTGGAAGTTCATTACCTTCCTCATCTTTACCAAACTCAAACCATTTGTGTTCAATAATTCTTGTCCATGGTGTTTCTCGATCTGTATAATTGACTGCTGCATTTCCCTGGAAATTCGGTTTATCAAGAGTTTCTGTTTCAAATCTAACAGAACGATATTCCAGCGTTCCAAGATTATAATCAAAGTATGCATCAATAGCACCTGTGTATACAACTTTATCTGCCATTGCATCAAATTCTGCTTTATTTTCCAGATAATCTGTATTCAACCGTACTTCAATACCATCCAGAAGATTTGCCACCATCTTCGTATAGCCACCTACCGGAATTCCCTGATACAGTGCATTAAAATAATTATTATCAAATGTCAGCCGCACCGGAAGACGTTTAATAATGAAAGACGGAAGATCTTTACAATCACGCCCCCACTGTTTTTCTGTATAGCCCTTGATAAGTTTTTCATAAATATCACAACCTACCAGAGAAATTGCCTGTTCTTCCAGATTCTTCGGCTCAGTGATACCAGCCTCTTTACGCTGCGCTTCAATCTTAGCTTCCGCTTCTTCCGGTGTTACAACTCCCCACATCTTATTGAAGGTATACATATTAAATGGAAGGCTATATAATTCACCCTTATAATTTGCGACAGGACTGTTCGTAAATCTGTTAAACTCCGCAAACTGCGTAATATATTCCCATACTTTCTTATTATTTGTATGGAAAATATGTGCACCATATTTATGTACATTGATACCTTCAATTTTCTCTGTGTAAACATTTCCAGCAATGTTTGGACGTTTGTCAATCACCAGAACAGATTTTCCTGCTTTTTTAGCTTCATGAGCAAAAATTGCTCCATAAAGGCCGGAGCCTACTACTAAATAATCATATTTCATTTTTCAACTTCTCCTCGCTTCTTTAATTTAAAGGTTTCTAATATTTCAATAACCATTTCCTCTTTAAAAGCCAACAATACCAACGCATATGCCCCAAAGAACAATACCGCTGATATTACTAAAGTTATAAAATTTCCTAGTCCCAACAGCTTCACCCACAAAGATGCCATACTTCCCAAAACTAATGCTATTGCTATTTTTATATAATGAATCTGCTTAAATGAATCTCTAACTTCATTTTTTAAAGACCAATACTGAACAACTAAAACAGCAAATTCTGCAACTAACGTGCCTATTGCAGCTCCTGTTGATGCATATTTAGGAATCAACAATGCATTTACAATAATATCAACTATTGCACCTGCAATCTCTGAATACAAAACAACTTTTTCTCGTCCCATTGGAACCAATATCTGTATTCCTAATATATTCGTTATTCCAATCAAAAGCAAAGTAGGCATGATTACCTGCATTGGTACTATTGATCCTGAGTAAGCATTTCCAGATAAAAAATATATTCCCTCTTTTGCAAAATAAATAAAATAGAGCATCAATGGGGTAGCTATTAACATTACAAAATTCAATGCTTTTCTGGTAATCCTACGAAACTCTTTCAACTCACCTGTTTGTATATAATATGATGCCCTAGGTAATAATACTGTTCCCAGAGATGTCACAACACTCACAAGAATCACTTTAATTTTCACTGCTGCATTATAATATCCTACTTCTGCATCCGTTGTCATAAATCCCAGCATAACTGTATCTAGGTTGGTATAAATTGTTGTTGCACATGACATGGCAAAAAAAATCAACACAGGTTTCAAATGCCTCTTGAAATTATAATTCCTAATTGGCTTTAATTCTATATATTTATGTGCATTAATCAAATTTAAAACATTTGATGCCGATGCTGCAAAAATAGTTATTGCTCCATATACAACATAATCTTCCTGCTCGTGTATAAGAAGAAACATAGCAATTAAAGCAATAAATTTGAAAATAACAGATCGTACTGTAATATATGTATATTGCTCTAATGCTTTATAAAGCCATTCCATCCCAATAGCTGTCAATATAATAGTAAAACTCAATATTACATATAACTTTTTCTCACATCTAAATTTAGGTACAAAAGACAACAGTGCAAACAATATTATATAAGAAATTGCACTCATAATTATATTAATAATTAAAAGTTCCTGTGCAACTTTTGAAAGTTCTTCCCTATTATCCCTAACCTTAGCGCATGCCCTAATTCCATATGTTGGAATACCTAACTGAGCAAACATGGAAAAATATGTAATGACAGATGTTGCCAAAGATACTTTTCCAGTTCCTATAGGTAACAAGATCCTAGATACATATGGGAAAGTTATCAATGGAAAAATAAATGAGGACATTGTTAATATAATATTCATTATAAAATTAAGTTTAAGTGACTTTTTTTTCATATATTTCCATTATCTTTCTTATTTATTATGCCGTTCTTAAATTAAAGCAAAATATCATATTGCATTAATCTTCATCTGCTCAATCATTCTTTTATATGAATTCTCCAAATCTATTTCTGGTTTCCACCCTAAAGCCTGCAACTTATCTGAATTCAATTTCATTTTTGTATCACTAGCATAACCAAACACATTTGATTTCGGAATATCATATACCACTTTAATTTTGCCATATGCTATTCTATTTGCAACTAAATGAGCCATTTTCCCAATTGTAGTATGCGATTTTGGATTCGATACATTATATGCTTCACCATTCTCGCCTTTAAGCAAAATTGTAAACAACCCCAACACACAATCTCGAGTATAACAATAATTGCCCTCTGACAAACCTTTTGTATGTAAAACTATATCTTTTCCCTCAATTGCACTCTTTGCAAATTGAGCAAATACACGATTTTCACTAGGCAAAATCCCTGCTCCAAATGTTTGTGCTAGTCTGGCGATTTTAACTTTAACTCCATATTCTTTCATATATGCGACACACAAATTTTCACACAAACGTTTACTTTCAGGATAATTACTACGCACTTTTAATGGATCAATATATCCAATTTTATCTTCCGTGATATCTGTATCAGAATCCTTAAATGCTCCATACATTTCCATTGAAGAGATATATACCATTGATTTACAACCACTTTTACGGGCAACTTCTAAAATATTTCTAGTCCCTTCTATAGCTGTAAGCAATGTTTCCACCGGTTTTTCAATCATTAATTTAGAAGTGGTTACCGCAGCACAATGAAAAATCCAGTCAATTTTTTTTCTAATATTAACTGGTGCTGTAATATCACTAACAACAAAATCTATATTATCCAGTTCGTACCTATTATATAATTTATTTGCCTTCTCAATATTTCTGACCAATGCAATAACATGAATATTTCCAATTGCAATCAAAGCCCTTACTATCGAAACACCTATAAGTCCAGTGGCTCCAGTCACTAAAACTGTAGTATCTTTCAATTGCTCATATTGCAATGGATACCTCGCTATATAATCTAAGTCCTCCTCTAACGGTTCTTTTCTCATTAAACATTTCCTCCATCAAATTATCCATATAAAACTCTATTTTTCTTCAAATCCATATATTTGTTCATTTTCCTTAGCTTCAAGAATGGCTCTCATAGTATAAAAATCTTCTGGTGTTGTAATTTTAATATTTTCCCCCGGTCCATCGATTAAATGAAGATTGAAACCATATTTTTGCATCATCGTACAAGAATCAATGCAATTATTTTCGCCCTCAAAAAGTGATTTTTCATGAGCACCCCAAATATCATCTAGCCAAAAACTTTGCGGAGCTTTTGCAACTCTTGAATTACTCCTGTTAGGAACATAATCAATTGTTGCAGTTTCCTCATTAACTACAAGAATTGTCTCTTTCACCTTAGCAGTAGTAATTGCAGATCCATATTTAATAACTGATCTAATATTATCTGTAATCACTTTTTCACTAATCAAAGGTCTAACGCCATCATGAATCAAAACAATACTTTTTTCGTTTTTTGCAATCTGTTTTGCAGATTTAAGCCCATTATATATAGATAGCTGTCCTGTTGTCCCACCAGGAACTACAGATTTTACTTTTTCAATACGAAATTTATAGAGAAGTTTGTTTAAATATGGAATCCACTCTTTAATGCATACAACTACGATCGCATCTATCATAGAATGGTTTTCAAAATGTTCCAATGTATGTATTATTATTGGCTTATTATACATTTCAAGGAATTGTTTAGGTCGATCTTTACTATGCATACGACTTCCAACACCTCCAGCAAAAATCACCGCAATATTCATCTTTTGAACCTCCTGATTTCCATTTCACATCATCTAGTTTTAGTGTATTCTCAATACTTTATCTATTTCTAGACATTTGCCTTGTTTGTATTAATACTATATCTCTTCCGTAAGCACATTTTTTTTAATTTTATTTTCAATCCATTTCTATACTCAAATACAACCAATTTATCAATCAACACTTTATACAATATATATGTTACTAATAAATGTTTTACAAATCCCATTGATGCTACTGTTTCATAAAATCTATCTGAAAAAATCAACATAATTAAATCATTAAATAAGTACGCATATATTATTAACGTAAATGGCTTATTCTTATATATTTTTCTATATGCGTAGTTAAAATATGCAGCAATTATTGCCGTAAGTGGTATAACACCTTCGTATCCAAAATCATAATAGAACTGATAAAACGTTGTATATACATTTCCCGTATTCAATCCGTTGTGCTTTAAAAATGGAAGATACAATTGATATAAATATTTACTTATTCCATATTTTCCTCCTAAATATGTGTATATATTACGAAATACCTGACTTCCCCATAATTCTGGTATATGACGAACCCCCTGTAAATACGTATCAAAATTCTGTATTGGGGCTCCAATATATACGTAAATCGCCTCTACAATTACACTTAAAGCATCATTTTCACCCGTACGATTCAAAAGCATGTTAATTCCAATAAGTAATAAAATTATTGCAAAAATAACCCCCATAATTTTAAATAACAATTTTACAAAATTCCGACGTTTATTAAGTCCAAAACATATAACTGTTATAATCAAAACTGCAGTTATGATTCTAAATAACGCAGTTCTTCCCCCTGATAGCATCTGATCAAATGCATAAATACCTAAAAAAATCACCTGTATAACTTCTACTTTTTTCTTTACAGATAAATTATTTATCAAAATATAAATTAATACATAAGCATAAGCAGTTATCCAAATACTACCATGTCTATATATAAAGGAAGCAGAAACCCCCTTTTTTATAAAACTATCATAATTAAATAACGTAATAGTATGATATTTACCTGCCACGTCAAAAATTGACGTAGTACTATATCCAAACGCAGTAACAACATCTTTGATATATCTAGCATGATAAAACAGTACTATCATTTCCAAAATTAAAAAAAAGATTTGTACAAAAAAGTTTACAGAAATATATTTTCTAGAATATTTTTCTTCATACTTACGAACATCTGTCCTATTAATATTGAAAAAAGCACTAACAATACCAAAGGTAATCATTCCTAATGCAATTATAGCAATAGTATTCAAATGCAGCTCTAGCTTATACATATTTGCAAAAAAAAGACACATAAATTCTGCAATTAAAAACATTTCGCAAAAAACACAAAATGGTGCAAAAATATCTGCATGCGTAATCGAATAGCCAAATAATAAAAAAGCAATTGTTACTAAAATAAGTATTCCTAAATTAAACATTTTTCATTTTTTCCTTATATATTAGAAGCCAAAAATAATTTTATGATTATTATATGCTTTACTTCATTGCACTTTCTAAAAAATATCCACTTCTTAATTTTTCCCCAATCTTAGTGGCATTATTTTTTAACATTGCATAGTATTCATCACTCATATTATCAACTAGTTTTCTAATTTCACTTATAGACTTTATTGTTATTCCACACTGATTTTCTCTAATAAAATCAGCCAATGCTGCTTCTTCCCATATAATTACTGGAATTCCAGCTGCCAGATACATTGATGTTTTATGTGGATTATTAATTTTAAGATACTCTCCATAAATACCCGTGCAGGTATCACTACTATCTCCATCCCACACCAAGCCAAAACTCCCTTCAAGTTTATAAATTAACTCTTCTGGATCAAATGCTCCAACATAATTTACATTTTTAGAAGCTTTTTCTTTTTCAAAATTAATTCCATATAGGTTAAACTGACAATTTTCAGGTAATTTATAAATATATCCTGCCTTATGTCTACTCAACGCTCCTGCAATAATAACAGGACTCTTTTTATTTAAGTCTCGTTCATCTAATAAATGGCTATCATAATTTTCAATTAAATAATCAAAGATTTCTAATGAAACCATTTTGTCTCTATTTATTTTTAATTTCTCATGCATAAATACTTTCATTCTCTTATTATGCACAATAACTTTACTACTATTTTTGAAAGCACTAACCTCTTCACATTTCATTCTAAACTTCTGCACATATGGAACATCGTTTCTTAAAGAAAAGCGAATCGCTTCTACATCATGTATAACTATAGATGTATGAATGCCCCTTTTTTCTAAATTTTTTATAAGTATTGAAAATAACATTGTATGTTCTACTAGTGGAAACTGAATATAAAGCCAATCATCTTTCTTCATATTTTTCAATGCATTTTTCCATAATTTAAAAACATCATAATGTGCCTTCAGTTTTCCAAATCCCGATTTACTTTCGCGTCCTTCTATTAAACAAGGAACTTCTATTGCTTTAAAACCATTTTTCTTAAAAATATTTTCTACATCTGCTCTTGCCTTAACTCCAGCTGTCTTAGGAACTAATTTATGTTTATCTGTCTCCACAACATAGTAATTCATTGATAATATCATTACCTTTCATTCAATTATTCATCAATATAAGCATCAAATCCATGATTTATCTGTTGACTTTTCGGTGGTAGTTTCATATAGTCTCCATATATTTGTGTTAAATAAAATTCCCAACAAGCTGGTGCATGAAATTTTTTTCCACAAAACTCTACATCACTGTATGGTAAATAATCTTTCTTTTTCATTCTTTCTTTGGGTCCCAAACTCCAGGCAACACCTCCTACATATTCTTGTTTATCAAACTCGTATTGATGCGCCAGTTTATCTAATTTTCTTCCAAATCTTTCTGGTGTATATATTTGTAATAAAAGAATCATCGGTATTTTTATTATTCTTCGCCCAAAACTTTTTCCCTTCCCTATGTTTGCACTGCACCGATTAATCCATTTCTTCAATGGCTCAGCCTTACTCAATAACACATCACTTTCTTGCTTATCATCTGGTAAACCATCCATTGGAAAAATATCAATCCATAAATGCTGATCCACATTTGAATATTCATTTTTTACATGAGTTCTTGTGTCAATAACTTTAGCAAATGGCCAAAAACTATTTCCCATTTGTAAACTAATCAATTTATAATATGGTCGAATATTTTCTTTCTTTAACAACTCATGTAATTTATCAAAGTCTGGACGTGGCATCAATAAATCGATATCATCATCCCATGGAATAAATCCCTTATGGCGCACCGCACCTAATAAAGTTCCACCTGATAAATAATATCTCAATCCGTGCTGATCACAAAAATCTGCAAATTCACATAATATATTAAAGACACAACTTTTAACTTCTAAATTTTCTAACTTTCTCATATTTTGTAGAGATGAAAATCTCCTGATTTCACCTTTCCTTTCAAAATCTCAAAAAAGCATACTTTCCATATCATTTTTTTACATAATATGGTTTCCACTTCTATTTTCACTTTTCCATAAGCAACTTTTCTAATCGTTTTACTTCAGTATCAATATTAAATCCAGCTTCGGTAAATTGTTTTTCAATTTCATTCTTATCTGTTCGTTTCAATTCCAGACTCAACTTTTCAATCTCCTCAGCCCAACTTTTAGCACCATCCTCAAGCTTCTTAAAATGAAAATTCTCAGTCAATTTTACTTCCTTTGGAATAACACCATATGATGCAAGCACTGGCAAACCATTAACTTGTGCTTCCAAACCCGCTATACTCAAACCTTCAAACACAGATGGAAATAAAAAAATGTCAAACGCACTTAAGTATGCACCTATATCAGACTGGACTCCAGCAAAGATAATTTTCTCTTTGATATTCAGTTCTTCTGCACGCTGATGAAGTTTTTTTTCATCCTCACCTTGTCCTACAAGCATTAGTACACAATTTGGATTTTTTTGAGAAAAGCATTTCATTATATCCAATGCAAATAACTGATTTTTTTGAAAATGCAACCTTCCAACATTACCAAGAACAAGTTTATCTGAAATTCCATATTTATTACGGATCACTTCTCTTTTTTCTTCTGAAAACCCCACTCTGTCCAATTCAATTGCATTTTTTATGATCACTGCCTTAGATTGCAAATCTTCTTTATAGAACCATTTTGCTGCATCCTCAGAACACGCCCAAAAATCAGTTGCATAATCACTTATTCTCTGACGATTAATCATATGAAGGAACATTCTAATACGATTATCCATATTCTGTGAATTATGACTATGGATAATTCTTTTCTTTATCCCATATTTTTTCGCTATTTTCAAATAATCTATGTTAGCAAGGCTACATACATTTACCCACACAGCCTGATAATCTGAGGCATGTTTCTCCATAAACTCTTTTAATTCCTTGCGATATTTCATTGGTTCTTTACTTCGCATTGCAATATGAACCACTTGTCCTCCAAGAGACTTTAATTCATTCTCATAGGCAACTTCATTATGTGTATTGCATAAAAAATCAAATTGAATTTTTGTTCTGTCTATTTTTCGATAATAGTTAACAAGGAAAGACTCAACGCCACCTGGATTTTCAGTTATTCCAAATACTAGTACTTTATACATAAAAGTTATTTTCCTTCTTTTTGTTCTGTTTCTGCCGTATACGTACCGCAAATAGTATTCCCGGCATAAAGTGCATTTTCATCATTCTAAAAACAATCTTTTTCATTCGTTGTATTTTAGAAATATCTGCATTTACTATAGCATTCTTGTACTCTGAAATTTCCATAAGTTCTCTTGCATCCTTTATCTGTGCAAAAATAGTTTCCTTTCTGGAGAAAGTATCATTTACAAGAATTACTAATAATTGATTTAATATAAATATATACCATTCATTCTTTATGAAAGGATCTGATATATCAAGAATTGTACGAATTCGGTTAATTGCCGGTAGATATTCCTTATCCAATTTTCGATTTCCAGAACGCACAGCAGATTGTGAATAATAAATCACCCTATATACAGGGGCAAAAACAGTAACTACTTTTTTTGATTGTTTCAACACTTCAAGAAAAAACACGCTATCTTCTGCATATCTAATCTGATTCTCAAAAAAAATGCCTTGTTGTATCATAGAATTTTTGAAAGCGACTGCCTTGGTATTACATTTTTGAGTCGGATTTTCTAAACTGATACGTAAAAAATCATTCAAATTACTGCCCTGATAGATTTTTTTTTCATAAGTATAATCAACAGTTTTGTCTTCATATTCTCCAATCATTAAATCCGGTGCATATTCTTTGTCAATTTCCATATATCTTCGAAGTGCATCATTTAAAAGTTGATCATCCGCATCCAAAAAAATAATCCAAGTACCTAATGCAACGCTGATACCCTTATTTCTTGCTGATGACACTCCTTTTTCACTATGAAAAAGTTTTATTCTTTTATCATTTAAGAAATTTTCACAAACAGCAGTTGTATTATCTGTGGATCCATTTTCAACAATAATAAGTTCCCAGTCGTCTATTGTTTGTTCTCGAACACTCTGAATAGCAATATGAATGAATTTTTCGGCATTATAAGCTGGAATGATAACAGAGAATTTAGGAGTAACCGTTACACCTTTATCATTCATTTAAAAACTCCTTTCATATTTTTTACCTAAAAATTTTGCTTTCAAAAATGCAGGAACTTTTACAATCATATTCTCGTCAACATCAAAGCCCAATTCTAGTATCTCCTTCTTTTTGATTCGTCCATCTTCTATAGTTTTCTTAAGCCATACATTAAAAAGCAATTCGCTTATCCTGCCAACATAGCGTTTCTCAAATGCACTATAATTACTACTATCTATTTTTTTAAAAACAGAAAACAGCACATCAAATAACCAGGAACAGTAATCATTTAAAATATCACGATCTGCAATCATCATATTAAACATATATCCCCATCGCTGTTTTAAAACTTTATCAAACATTTTCTCGTACTCTGGATATTTTTCCAGAATACTTTCTCTTGTTTTTTCAATATGTTCTGAATAATGTGTGTGCTCATAATGAGATTGCAATGTTTCAATTACATACCAGCGTTTTTTTGGTATAAAAATTTTTATTTTTCCGAGATAGGGTTTAAGCTGTTCATACTCCATTGTTTTGCCATTCATGGCAAAATGACGTCTATAATGCACAAGCCCTATATAATCCTCATTCAAATTCTTCCATGCCCAATAAAGGCCAGTCAATTCGCAAAAATATGGGTTAAGGCTGGAAATATTTTCACCCTCATCATCTCTCTGATATCCAATACTTTCTTTTCCAGCAGCTCCTACATGAACTGGAAGATACATTTCGTCATCCGGCATTGTATACGGCTTATGAGCCGCAACTATAATTTTTGCAGTATATTGTTTCATTTACTCTAATTCCCTTTCATCACATTTAACCTAAGCATCTATTATATTTTTTGTTCTAGTCAAACCGAACCCTCACTCTTCAATACCGAAGTAACTGTTTTAAGAAGAATTCTTAAATCCAACCCAATTGACCAGTTCTCGATATACTGGGTATCGAGTCTTACGACTTCTTCAAAATCTGTGATGTCGCTTCGACCGCTCGCCTGCCACATTCCTGTGATACCAGGTTTAATTGACATACGGCTCCTGTGATGTAACTCATACTGTTCCCATTCATCTACTGTCGGTGGTCTGGTTCCTACCAGACTCATATCACCTTTCAGTACGTTCCAGAACTGCGGGAACTCATCCAGGGATGTCTTACGGATAAAGTTTCCGATTCCTTTTGGATTACCGTTTTTATCCTTCTTCTCACTGCCGATGATTCGAGGATCGTAATCCATTTTAAACATAAGGCCATCCATTTTGTTCTGGCTCATTAATTCCGCTTTACGTTCTTCTGCATCCATGTACATGCTGCGGAATTTATAAATTTTAAATTTTCTTCCGTTCTTTCCGATACGAACCTGTGAAAAGAAAATCGGTCCAGGTGATTTAATATAGATCATCGGTCCTATAATAACGATCAGTATTAATGTAATCAGGCTGCCTACGATTCCGCCCGCAATATCCATCAGGCGTTTATAAAGCATCTGTTTTGGAGATGCAGTGTTAATACTGGAGGTAATTACGGAATATCCGCCAATTTTCTCTATAAAGTTTTTTCCGCTAAGTGACTTCTCCATCTCTCCAAGGCTGAGATGTACAGTCAGTCCCATCGTGATGATCTCATCGATCAGTTTCTGTGGATACGGTTCTGTTTCACTGATTTTTACGAAAACCTCATCCACCCATTCATGACACAGATATTCACCAACTGTATCCATATTTCCAACGACTGGTATTCCTGAAATCTCTTTAATTTCTACAGGATTTTTATCAAGGAATGCAATTCCTCTGATACCAAAGTCCTGAATCGGTCCTTCCATAAGTTTCTCTATCGTCTCTTCTATCTCTGTACGGCTTGCAACCACTACCATAGATTTCTCTTTCTCGCTGGTAGCATTTTTTCTGATGACATATTCCTTACGCCAGATTCTTCCAAAATAGCTAAAACATAAATATAAAAATGCTGTATAGAGCAAAGTTAAACGAGAATAAATGGTTCCCTGCTGTGTTGCAAAAAGATAAGAAACTGATAAAAGCATGACCAGTAATACGTGTTTCGCTGTCTTGGTAAATTCTATATAATATCCACGTTTCAGAATTCCCTGATAAGACTGGCTGAGAAACATAACTGTAATCTGACATAATACAAATACAAGTGCCACTGTGCGATATACTCGGTCACTATACGGATTGTCAAAACCTTGCCTTGCAAAATAGGCAACAACAAAGGCCAGCTGAAGACAGATAATATCCAACAGAATAAAATCCCAATGCTTCAACCACCCCTGTGGTGATTTCTTATACATACGCTCGCTCCATCCTTACACATAATCTTCTTTATAATATATTGTCTTAATCTAAATTCGTCAAGTCCTCTTTCCCCCCCCCCGATGAAAAAAATTCCCCACCACGAGGGTGGGGAGGGTATGGCCTCATATAATAATACACACCATGCCGCCTTTGCTGTCATTTACGATCTTCTGCATGGTATCCTGCAGTTTGGACTGGCTCTCTTCTCCAATGGAAGTCAGTTTGCTTCGGATGCCGTCCTGCACCAGCTGTTCTATGGATTTTCCAAAGATATTGGTTTCCCAGATGCTTTCGCCACGCTGCCCGCTTTCACCGATATACTGGATCAGATCCTTTGCCTGCTGCTCGGTTCCCACGATCGGAGCGATTTCTGTTTCTATGTTGGCTTTGATCATATGGATGGAAGGACTCTTGGATTTTATCCGGACGCCATACTTACTGCCCTGTCGTATGACAGACGGTTCTTCAATCTGGATTTCGTCAAGTTCCGGCACCACCACGCCATAACCGCTTTCTCTCACGGACTCCAGTGCCGCCTGCACCTTGACATATTGTTCTTTCATTGCCGCGAGTTCTTTCATCGTATGGATCAGATCATATTCTGTTTCCATCTGGATACCACTCATTTCACTTAACATACGATAATAATATTCGTCCCTGATCTGAATTCGTATACGCACTTTTCCACTAGACAGACTGACCTCCTCCAACAGGACATCCTGCACAAAAGGAGCTGTCAGCTGAACAGATTCCCGGGTTATATTTTTAATATGAAGTAATTTTTTCATCTGTTCGCGTATCTGCTCCAGCAGCTTCAATTTCAGCTCATGATCATTCGGCAGCATTTCCACCCATTTTGGTACAAAGAACTGAATCTCACTTACCGGAAATTCATACAGTATATTGGAAAGGATTCTGGTGACATCTTCTTTTCGTAGCTGTTCGCAGTTGGCTGCCATGGTTGTCACACCATATTTATTCTGCAGATTTCTGACAAGTTCCTGCGTTTCTTCTTTATATGGCATCTGGGAGTTTACAAGAATCAGAAATGGTTTGCCCTGTTTTTTCAGAAGGTTTATAGTCAGTGCCTCTGCATCAGTGAAATTTTCTCTTGGAAGTTCGCCGAAGCTTCCATCTGTCGTAACCACCAGTCCGATCGTTGCATGTTCCTGAATGACTTTGCGTGTGCCAGTCTCTGCTGCTTCATGAAAAGGAATCGCTTTTTCAAACCATGGAGTTTTTACCATGCGTTCTCTTCCGTCTTCAATGTGGCCGCTGGCATCTTTTACGAGGAATCCCACACAGTCGATCAGGCGGATCTGCACTTTCTGGTCATCACCTAAATTTACATTCACTGCTTCTTTTGGGATAAATTTGGGTTCTACGGTAGTGATGAGCTTCCCGGAACCGCTTAAAGGGAGCTGATCACGCACTTCCGCCTGTTTTGCCGGTTCCATATCCGGCAGTGCCACCAGCTCCATAAATCTCCGGATAAATGTGGATTTTCCTGTACGGACTGGGCCAACAACGCCTATGTATATGTCACCGCCGGTACGTGCCTGAATATCCCGGTAAACCTGAAAATTTTCCATATAAAAAAGCCCCCTTGCATATATTCACACAATCCCATGTATTGTTATAATATATGTCCCGGGGGCTTTGGTTATGATTTTTTATTATGCTCTTTGAGGTAGGCTTCTCTTCCCTGCTCATAAAGGTTGTTACCTTCACAGTCAATGATGACCACCAGCGGCATCTCTTCTACATAAAGTCTGCGGAGTGCTTCGGACTGAAGGTCTTCGTAGGCAACAAGTTCTGCTTTCTTGATGCATTTCGCAAGAAGTGCTCCTGCCCCGCCGATCGCTCCGAAATAAACGCCACTGTATTTCTTCATAGCCTCTACGACTTCCGGAAGACGGGCGCCTTTTCCGATCATGCCACGGGCTCCTACGGACATCATGGTTGGTGCATAAGCATCCATACGGCCGCTGGTAGTTGGGCCTGCGGAACCGATGACCTGACCCGGTTTTGCAGGGGTCGGGCCTACATAATAGATTGTGGCATCCTTTGGATCAAACGGAAGTTCTTCTCCTCTGGCAAGTGCTTCGCACATTCTCTTGTGACCGGCATCACGGGAGGTATAGATTGTTCCTGTCAGATAAACAGTGTCACCTGCATGGAGTGTCTTCGCAAGTTCTTCGGTAAGTGGTAATGTAATATGACGTTCCATCTTAGATCACCTCCGTTTTGTGTCGTGTTACGTGGCAGCTGATGTTGATCGCACATGGCATACCGGCAATGTGAGTCGGCATTGTTTCGATGTTCAGACCGATTGCAGTCGTCTTTCCGCCAAATCCCTGTGGACCGATCCCAAGCTGGTTGATCTTCTCGAGCATTTCTTTCTCGAGATCCGCATAATATGGATCTTCGTTCTCGGAATCTACCGGGCGCATCAAGGCTTTCTTAGCAAGAAGGGCAGCTTTATCAAAAGTTCCTCCGATTCCAACGCCAACAACCATCGGTGGACATGGGTTCGGTCCGGCTGTTTCGACTGTTTCAAGGATAAAATCCTTGATTCCTTCGATGCCGGCAGACGGCTTAAACATACGGATAGCACTCATGTTTTCGCTTCCGAAGCCTTTGGGGCCAACTGTGATCTTGATGTTTTCGCCTGGTACGATTTCTGTATAAAGCATCGCCGGAGTGTTGTCTCCGGTATTTCCTCTGCGGACCGGATCCTTCACTACGGATTTGCGGAGGTAGCCGTTGGTGTATCCTCTGCGGACGCCTTCATTAACTGCTTCGGTGAGGTCTCCGCCTGCAATATGTACGTCCTGTCCGATTTCGAGGAATACACATGCCATTCCGGTATCCTGGCAAATTGGCACCTGTTCATTCTCTGCAATCTGGTAGTTCTCGATGATGTTGTCGAGTATTCCACAGGCAATCTGTCCGTCCTCGCTCGCACGACAGGCCTGGATAGATTTCTTGATGTCATCCGGAAGCACCTGATTGGCTTCGATACAAAGCCGCTCGATGGTGTCCGTGATCACTGATGCTTGTATTTCACGCATATCCTTGCACCTCTTTATATTTTTTCTTTATATTTTATTGTATCGTATCGGGAATTATTGTGCAAGGGAGAGTTTACTACCCGGAGCTCCTAATGAAATGCGGCATAATGAATCTAATTTTTTTTGAGGGTATGTTTAATAGAACTATATATGTAAAAACAGCCGGGAGCTACGAGATTTGAGCATAGTAACCTCACGAGGCTTCCAGGAATTCTTTCGTTCTAGTGATAACTGCGTTGCTCTGTCTGAGCAAAGCGAGTTTGCAAAAGCAGTTATCCATAGGCGAACGAAAGAATTTCGGAAACGCAAGTGGGTTACAATTGATCAAAATCGTAACTCCCAGCGTATTATCTCTATATTACTCTCTCATCATACCCTCAAGTTAAAAATCAATAAAACTCATTATGAAGCAGTTCATGCTCCTTGCCTTTGAGAAGTCCCTGGTAAAGTTCGAGTACCATCGGGTTCTCATCGGATTTCTTAATAATCGTTGTATTATCCGCATTGTACAGACCTCTGGCTCTGGCAGCTTTTGTTCTGTCACCGGATCTTGTCGGCTGGCCACCACCCATGATACAGCCACGACGACATGCCATAACTTCGATCAGATGATACTCTGCCTCTCCGTTCTTTACACGGTCCATAACGATTCTTGCGTTGGCAAGTCCGCTGGCTACGCAGATCTTGATTTCCATTCCTTTGTATGGTACGGAGAATTCCTTGATTCCCTCGTCTCCACGTACACCACACTCGGAGATTTCTCTCATTGTTTCTTTACTGTGGTCCGGAGTCAGACGACGAAGAACTGCCTCTGTAACACCACCGGTAACACCAAAGATAACTCCACCGCCGGAACCGAATCCAAACGGCATATCACATGCTTCTGGCTCAAGTCCTGCAAAGTCAAGGCCAAAGTTGTCGATCATACGAAGAAGCTCTGTGGTTGTGATAACGATATCGGTATCTTTTTCACCATGTGTATAGCTGTTCGGACGAACGGCTTCTGCCTTCTTAGCCGTACATGGCATAATGGAAACCATTACAGTCTTCTTTCCCTGAGCATGTTCCGGATCACGGAAGTATTCCTTAATAACAGCAGAAAGCATTCCCTGTGGGGATCTGCAGGTAGAAATATTCGGAATATAATCCTTATACTGATCTGTAATAAATTTCACCCATGCCGGACAGCAGGATGTCAGGAGCGGAAGTTTCTCACCTTTTTCAATACGGTTAAGGAATTCTGCACTTTCTTCCATAATCGTAAGGTCAGCACTGAATGTGGTATCATAAACTTCATCAAATCCCATGCGATGAAGCGCATTGACGATCTTGCCCATTACACTGCGGCCCTTCTGGAGTCCGTAATGATCGCCCACTGCGACACGTACTGCAGGTGCAATCTGCGCAACTACACGGATATCCGGATCTGCAAGTGCCTTAAAGACTTTGTCTGTATTCGTGTGGATAGAAATAGCTCCTGTCGGACAGAATGCACGACACTGTCCACAGTTTACGCACTGTGTCTCTGCAATCTTTTTATTGAATGCAGGCATAACCATTGCTTCTGTTCCACGGAATGCAAATCCAAGTGCGCCGATTCCCTGAATTTCCTCGCAGGCACGTACACAGTTTCCGCAGAGGATACATTTATTCGGATCGC
>OLRG01000338.1_pt1 | contig 47843 bp, 42 predicted proteins | sample 1672331 | NCBI WGS metagenome assembly OLRG01 (sample SAMEA3136672, study PRJEB25190) | human gut metagenome
GGAATACTCAAAGCGGAAGTTCGTCTCCGGCATCTTGGCAGCATACTCGTCAAAGGTCTTGGCACCGGAGACGGCGATGTCCACGATCTCGTCCTCGCTCTTGCGGAAGACCTGCTGCCGCTGGGCGAAGGAGGTGGAATTATACAGGTGGACGACGACGTTCTTGGCCCCCTTGATGGCCTCAAACGTCTTTTTAATGATATGAGGACGAGACTGGGTGAGGACCTGGATCCACACGTCGTCGGGGATCATGTGCTCCTCGATGATGGTCCGCAGGAACTCAAACTCCGTCTCGGAGGCAGCGGGGAAACCCACTTCGATCTCTTTGAACCCCAGCTCCAGCAGGAATCGATAGAACTCCAGCTTCTCCTCCAGGTTCATGGGGGTGATGAGGGCCTGGTTGCCGTCCCGCAGATCCACGCTGCACCACAGGGGGGCTTTTTCGACGCGTTCCTTCTTGGTCCAGTCCAGGCAGGTCTCAGGGGGCATGTAGTAGCCAGGGCGATACTTGTCAAAATTTTTCATGTGGGACACGATCCTTTCCATTTGGCGGAGGAAAATGCCATAAAAAAACCTCCGCCTCTTAAATTCAAAGAGACGAAGACCATAAATTTCTCCGCGGTACCACTCTTATTGGCGTCCAGCAACGCCCACTCAAATAGCGCACGCTCCGGGGTGAGACGCCGCCCCACTCCCCACGACCTTGCACCGACCGGCCGCTCTCTGCATGGGAGATCCAGGGAGGCATATTCCCTTCATCGCATGACGGTATTAAATTTTTCACTGCATACAGGATAGCCGATTGCCGGGGGTTTGTCAATAGGGAGAGGGGAGGAAATTTTGAACGAAACTGCACCAAAGACGACCCCTTGTCCGCTTCGCAACCGGCTCCCCTTTCCGAAGCGCCGCTCAATGCCGCCGCGTCACCACACCGGCAACGACCAGCACTGCCCCCGACAGCGCCAACAGCACCAGCGGCACCCGATCCATACCCTTCTGAGAGGGGATGTCCACGCGCACCGCCCCGGCGTCCGCCGTCTGCACGTCCGGCTCTGCGGCCTTCTCCTGGGGTGTGCCGCTGCCCAGCTGGCCCATGGCAGGAGACCCCCAGGCCTGCACTTCCCCGTCGGTCAGAAGGCAAACGGTCTGGTCCGTCCCGGCGCTCACGGCCTGGGCGGGGACCAGCTCCACGACCTGGCCCGGCTCCCACACCTGCGCTCCGGCCTCGGTCAGGCCCAGCTGCATGGCGTCGTTGCGGCCCCAGGTCCAGAGGGTGCCGTCCGAGAGAATGGCGGCGGTATGCCCCGCCCCGACGGTTACGTTGGAAACGGCAGCGGGCAGAGAGACCGCAGTGGGCGTCAGCTGCAACCTTGCTCCTGTCTCCTCATCCGTGGTATCGCCCAGGCCGCCGGTGCCTAACTGCCCATCGAGGTTACTGCCCCAGGTATAGAGCGTCCCGTCCGTCGAGATCGCGGCGGCGTGGTAGTCCCCCATGACGGCAAAGCGCACGTCGGTCAAAACCTGGTGGGGCGCAGACACGCTGTCTCTGGTCCCATCCCCCAGCTGGCCGTAGAGATTGTCTCCCCACGTCCACAGGGTCCCATCGCTGCGCACGGCGGCGGTGGCGTTGGCCCCGGCGCTCACAGCCGTCACATTGTCCAACACCTGCTGGGGCGCGGAGACGCTGTTCAGGGTCCCGTCCCCCAGCTGACCGTAGAGATTATCTCCCCACGTCCACAGGGTCCCGTCGGCCCGGATGGCGGCGACGTGGTAGTCCCCCGCGCTCACGGCGGACACTTGATCCAGCACCTGCACCGGCTGGGCAGCGGAGACAACGGTCCCGTTCCCCAGCTGCCCATAGTCGTTGCCGCCCCAGGCCCAGAGGGTCCCGTCGGTCTTGAGGGCCACGGTGAAATCGCCGCCGGCAGCTACGGAGCGCACGTCCTCCAGCACGGCCAGAGAGGTCCCGGAGACGGCCACCTGGTTCCCCTCCCGGTCCACGCCGGTCTCCTGGGTCTCGGCCCCCAGCTGCCCTTCCTGGTTGCTGCCCCAGGTCCAAAGGGTGCCGTGCTCGTCCACATAGGCCGTGTGAGACAGGCCCGCGCTCAGGCGGTTGGGCTGGTCCAGCGTCGCGCCGTCGTAGGCCAGGGCAGGGGCGGGCAGAGCCAGCAGCAGGGCCAGCAACGCCGCAGCGGAGAGGCAGATCTTATGGGTCATCGGGATCACTTCCTAGGTGTCATTTTGTAACATTTCCTGTTTACTATACAGGAAACTCCAAGATTTTGCAAGGTTTTTCTGCTGGAAATGCAAAAAAGGGCCTTCCCCGAAGAGAAGGTCCTTGCAAAAAGTTACTTCAGCGCACGGTAGAGGAAGGTCACGATCTGGGCTCTGGTGCAGGTGTCCAGAGGGGAGAAGGTCGTGAAAGAGGTGCCGTCCGTGATCTTCTGCTGCACCGCCCACTGAACGGCCTTGGCATAGGTCGCGTTGCCGGGAACGTCTTGGAAGTTCGTTGTGCCGGAGACGTTCGGCGAACCTGCCAGCTGCCAGAGATAATAGACCGTCTGGGCGCGGGTGCAGGGGGAATTCGGCTGGAAGAGCGTTCCATTCACCAGTCCTTGGTTTCTGGCCCACAGGGCGGGCTGGTAGTAGTAGGCCGAGAGGGGGACGTCCTGGAAGGGGTTCGTGTTGCCCGCCGCCGGTTCGCCCTTGGCCCGCCAGAGGAAGGTCAGGATCTGCGCCTTGGTGCAGGTGCTGTTGGGGCTGAAGCTCGTGGCACTGGTGCCGTTGGTGATGCCGCGGTCCACCGCCCACTTCACCGTGTCATAGGCCCAATGGGAGGTGGGCACGTCGAAGAAATCTCCGTTGTTGGTCGCCGCTTTCTGGGCGTAAGCAGCCAGCGCCGCACGCATCAAGGCCCCGTCTGTCCAATGCCCCAGCAAGTAGGACTCTCCGGTGGTGACTTCGATCAGCTGGCTCTTGCTGGCGGTAAAACGGGCGTTGTCCGCGGCCAGCCAGCTGTCCTGGGCGGCGTAGGTGTCAAAGAATTGGTACAGGCCATCTACAGAGACCAGCTGATAGGCGTTGTAACCGTCGACCTTCGTCCAGCCTGCGTTGACCAGGGCGGAGACAGGTGCCTTCTGGTCATAGATCTTACCGGTGGCGTTGACCAACGGCAGCAGCGTCCCGGTGGCCGTGGTGCCGTTCCAGGCGTCGGCGGTGTAGGTCATGGTGTGGCGGATGATCTCCAGCTGGCCGCGGTTCACGGCGTAGTAGAGGTATCCACTGGCATCCCCAACGGCAATGCCCACGCCGTCGCCCACGCGCAGGGCGGCCTCGTTGCCGTCGTAGGTGCCAAAGTCATAGCCGAAGGTCCAGCCCAGCTCGGTATCGTCTTCAAAGTCATAGGGCATCGCAGAGATGCCGTTCCACGTCCAGACCTTCAGCGTGTCCGTCAGGTTCCCCGTGAACTGGAAATCCACGGTCAGCAGCAGGGGCATCCCATCTCCCGCAGGGTCGGCCAGGGTAGCCATGATTCCGTTGTTCGCCAGGCTGTCCAGCGCTTGCACATAGGCGTTTGCCATGTCATAGGGCATCTTACAGTTCGTGTAGCTACCGCCATAATAGGTGATGTCCGCCAGTTCCTCCGTGGGGGCGGCCGGAGCCGCTGCCGCCGGGATGGCCAGCAGGCCCGCCAGCAATGCCAGAGACAGCGCCAGGGGGACGAGGCGTTTCCGCAGCAATGTTTTCATACAAATCCTCTCCTATCCAGTATTACTTACCATCATTATCCAGAAAACGGTATCTGCTGTCAAGACCGATTCGACATTTTCCCGGCAATGTATACAAACCCGCTCCCTTCCACCGGATAAAATTTTTTCACAGGATCTTTGGTTTTTTCGCCGCAGCCCTTTACTTTATCACGGTAGAGTGGTAATATACTAAACAACCGAGTGAATACAAGAAAGGGGATCGCACATGGATCTGGACCAGAACATCCTGCGCAGCGATGAGCAGACGATTTTCCGCCTGCGGGGATTGTATGAAAACTACGGCTACCGCCGCTTCAAAATGAGTAAATTCGAGGCCTATGACCTCTATGTAAGAAACAAAGACTTTTTGGTCAGCGACCGGATGATCACGTTCACCGACGCCCGCGGCGTCCTCATGGCCCTCAAGCCCGACGTGACCCTCTCCATCATCAAGAACACGAGAGAGAACGAGCCCGGCCCGCGCAAAGTGTATTATAATGAGACCGTCTACCGCTCCGGCAAGGGCGACGAGGGCTTCCAGGAGATCATGCAGACCGGCCTGGAGTGCATCGGCGAGCTGGACCTGTACCACATCTACGAGGTCACGGCCCTGGCCGTGCGGAGTCTGGCTGCCATCAGCCCGGACTATGTGCTGGACGTGTCCCACGTGGGCCTGGTCTCCGGCTTCATGGAGGCCGCCGGGGTGGCCGAGGAGGACTACCCGGAGGTCATGGCCGCCGTCCGCTCGAAGAATCTGGCGGCGCTGGACAGCTTCTGTCAGAGCCGGGATCTCAGCGGGACCGTCCGCGCCCTGCTGGAGCGCCTGGTGACCACCTACGGCACCATGGAGTCCGTCCTGGCCGACCTGGCCCCCCTGTGCGTCGGCGGCAAAAAGACCCGCGAGGCCTGGGAGGAGCTCAACAGCCTCTGCGCCCTGCTCAAGGCCAACGGCCTGGGCGACAACGTCTACCTGGACTTCTCCGTGGAGGGCAACATGGATTATTACAGCGGCATCGCCTTCCGGGGATTTTTGAAAAATCTGTCGGCGGGGGTGCTATCCGGCGGACAATATGATAAAATGGTCGAGAAAATGGGCAAGCGCTGCGGAGCCATTGGCTTCGCCATCTACCTCAATGAGCTGGAGCGGCTCGGCCCGGCCCAGCCCGCGTTTGACACCGACGTGCTGGTCCTCTACGACAGCACCACCGACCTGACCGCGCTGACCACGAAGCTCTCCGACCTAGCCCGGCAGGGCAAGCGCACCCTGGCCCGCCGGCAGGCCGGAGGCGACCTGAGAGCGAAAGAGATCCTGGACCTGAGAGGAGGGGCAAAGGCATGAGTGAGTTTCTGAACGTGGCCCTGCCCAAGGGCCGCCTGGGCGAACGGGTGTACAAGATGTTCGCCGAAGCCGGGTTCCCCTGCGACGAGCTGCTGGACCCCAAGCGCAAGCTGATCTTTGAAAATCCAGAGGCCAAGGTCCGCTACTTTTGGGTCAAGCCCTCGGACGTTCCTGTGTATGTGGAGCGCGGCGCCGCCGACGTAGGCGTGGCCGGCAAAGACATTTTGCTGGAATACGGCCCGGACATCTATGAGCTGCTGGACCTGAACGTGGGCAAGTGCCGCATGTGCGTGGCCGCCAAGAACGGCTTCCGGGACGACCCCGACCGCACCCTGCGGGTGGCCACCGAGTTCCCCCACATCACCCAGGCCTATTACAGCGCCCGCAGCCGGGACATCGACATCGTCCGGCTCCACGGCTCCATTGAGATCGCCCCCATTTTAGACCTGACCGATGTCATCGTCGACATCGTCGAGACGGGCACAACCCTGCGGGAAAACGACCTCTCCCCCATCGAGACCATCGTTCCCATCAGCGCCCGGCTCATCGCCAATAAAGTGAGCTTTAAGTTTAAGCACGCGGCCATTCAAACCCTCTACGAGGGTCTCAAGACCCAGGTGGCCGCCAAGGAGGCAGAACAGAAATGATCCGCATTTTGAAGGAATCGGAGACCAAGCGCGAGGCCATCTTCGCCCGCGAAGACCCCGTCGGCTCCGTAGAGGAGCCGGTCCGGGAAATCATCGCCCAGGTCCGGGCCAAGGGCGACGAAGCCCTCAAGCGCTATACGAAAGAATTTGACGGCGTGGACATCACGTCCGTAGAAGTGGGCCAGGGGGCCATTGACGAGGGCTTCCGCATGGCCGACCCCATGCTGGTGGATATTCTCTACCGGGCCAGCGAGCGCGTGGCCGCCTTTCACCAGCACCAGGTCCGCAACAGCTTCCTTGTCAACGAGGAAGACGGCATTCTCATGGGCCAGAAGATCATCCCCCTGGAGCGGGTGGGCCTCTACGTTCCCGGCGGCACGGCCGCGTATCCCTCCAGCGTCATCATGAACTGCATCCCCGCCAAACTGGCGGGCGTCAAAGAGATCGTCATGGTCACGCCCCCCGGCAAGGACGGGAAGATCCCCCCCAATATCTTAGCCGCCGCCCGCATCTGCGGCGTCAACCGCGTCTTCCGCGTGGGCGGGGCACAGGCCATAGCCGCCCTGGCTTACGGCACCGAGAGCGTGCCCCGCGTGGATAAGATCGTCGGCCCCGGCAACCAGTTCGTGGCCGAGGCCAAGAAGCAGGTCTTCGGCAAGGTCGGCATCGACATGGTGGCCGGTCCCAGCGAGATCCTGGTCATCGCCGACGGCAAGTGTGACCCCCGCATCGTTGCCGCCGACCTGCTCAGCCAGGCCGAGCACGACAAGAACGCCTCCGCCGTCCTCGTCACCGACAGCGAGGCGCTGGCCGTGGCCGTTCAGGCCGCCATCGAGGAGCAGCTGCCCAAGCTCCGTCGGGAGGAAATTGCCCGCGCCTCCATCGACACCAACGGCAAGATCATCGTGGCCGACAACCTGGACACCGCCGTGGAGATCGCCAACGAGATCGCCCCGGAGCACCTGGAGGTCTGCGTGGACCAGCCCTTTGACTATCTGGACAAGATCAAAAACGCCGGCTCCATCTTCCTGGGCCGCAACTGCCCCGAAGCCTTGGGCGATTACTTTGCCGGACCCAACCACACCCTGCCCACCAGCGGCACGGCCCGCTTCTCCAGCCCCCTGTCCGTGGACGATTTCGTCAAGAAGACCCAGTACACCTACTACACCCGTCCCGCCCTGGAGAAGGCCCAGCCGACCGTCTCCATCTTCGCCAAGCAGGAGGGCCTGACCGCCCACGCCCGCAGCATCGACATCCGCTTTGACCCCGCCGTTGTCGGGAAGGAGAATCCATGAGCAGCTTCCTTCACACCAAATACCAGGCTTTAGAAGCCTATACCCCCGGCGAACAGCCCAGGGACAAGCAATACATCAAGCTCAACACCAACGAGTCCCCCTATCCCCCCTCCCAGGCCGTTCTTACGGCCCTAGGTGAGGAGGACATCCGGGACCTGCGGCTTTACTCCGACCCGGAAGGGAAGGAATTGAAGCTGGCCCTGGCCCGGCTGTACGGCATGGGGGCTGACCAGGTCTTTCTGTCCAACGGTTCGGACGATATTCTGAACTTTGCTTTTATGGCCTTCGGCCAGGACGGGGCCGTGTTCCCCGACCTGACGTATAGCTTCTACCCCGTCTTCGCCGACCTGCACGGCGTCCCCTACGCCACCGTCCCCCTGCATGAGGACTTTACCGTGGACGTGCCCGGCCTGTCCGGCACGGGCAAGCTGACGGTCCTGGCCAACCCCAACGCCCCCACGGGCATCGCCCTGCCCCTGTCCGAGGTCGAGAAGATCATCGCTTCCAACCCGGACCATGTGGTGGTGATCGACGAGGCCTATGTGGACTTCGGCGCGGATTCCGCCGCCGCCCTGGTCGATCGGTATCCCAACCTGCTGGTGGTCATGACCTACTCCAAGTCCCGCTCCATGGCCGGGGCCCGCCTGGGCTTTGCCCTGGGCCAGCCGGAGCTGATTGCCGACCTGGAAAAACTCAAGTTTTCCACCAACCCCTATAACGTCAACCGCCTGACCCTGAAGCTCGGCATCGCCGCCGCGGCGTCCGACGACTACTTCCGGGCCAACGCCCAGCGCATCATGGCCACCCGCGAGACGACCACCAATGCCCTGCGGCAGATGGGCTTTTCCATCCCGGATTCTCAGGCGAACTTCCTCTTCATCACCCACCCCCAGGTGGACGGAGCCAAGCTCTACCAAGCCTGCAAGGACAAGGGCGTGCTCATTCGCCACTTCTCCACCCCCGCCCTGGCCCCCTATAACCGCGTGACCATCGGCTCCGAGGAGGAGATGGCCGCGTTCCTCAGCGTGGTGGAGGAAATTCTGGCCGAGGAGGGCGTGTAAGATGCGAGAGAGCCACATCCGGCGCAAGACCGGCGAGACCGGCATCACCCTGACCCTGAACCTGGACGGGACGGGAAAACACGACATCCAAACCGGCGTCGGGTTCTTCGACCACATGCTCACGGGCTTTGCCCGCCACGGGTCCTTCGACCTCACCGTGACCTGCTCCGGTGACACCTGGGTGGACGACCACCACACCGTCGAGGACGTGGGCATTTGTCTCGGCGACGCCTTTGCCCAGGCCCTGGGCGAGATGCGGGGCGTGGAGCGTTTCGGCCATATCCTGCTCCCCATGGACGAAGCCCTGGTCCTGGCCGCGGTAGATCTCTCCGGGCGCGGCATGCTCTGCTGGGACGTGCCCATGCCCACGGAAAAGGTCGGGACCTTTGACACGGAGCTGGCGAAAGAATTTTTCCTGGCCTTCACCCGCCGGGCCAACTGCACCCTCCATCTCCGCAGGCTGGCGGGCGAGAACAGCCACCACCTCATCGAGGGCACGTTCAAAGCCGCCGCCCGGAGCCTTAAGCAGGCCGTCGCCCTCACCGGCGGCGACGCCATCCCATCCACGAAAGGAATGTTGGTATGATCGCTGTGATCGATTACGGCGTGGGGAACCTCTTTTCCCTCTGCCTCTCCCTGGAGGCCATCGGGCAGGAGCCGGTGGTCACGGGGGACCCGGCCCTGCTGCGACAGGCAGACAAGCTCTTTCTGCCGGGTGTGGGCGCCTTCGCCGACGCCGCCGCCAAGCTGCGGCAGACCGGCTTGGATCAAGTTATTTTAGAGGAAGCCGCCAAGGGTAAGCCCCTCATGGGCATCTGCCTGGGCATGCAGCTCCTCTTTGACGAGAGCTTGGAGTTCGGCCAGTACAAGGGCCTGGGCCTGATCCCCGGCCGGGTGGTCCCCATGGAGGGCGTCATCCCCGCCGACTATAAGATCCCCCACATCGGCTGGAACGCCCTCCACTTCCCCGCAGACAAGCCCCGGCACAAGCTGCTGGAGACCGTGCAGGACAACGAGTGTGTCTACTTCGTCCACTCCTTCTATGCCACGGACTGCAACGACGCCGTCATTGCCACCACGGAATATGGCGCGGAACTCACCGCCGCCGTGGCCCGCGGGAACGTGATGGGCTGTCAGTTCCACCCGGAAAAGAGCGGCGACGTGGGCCTGGCCATCCTGAAAACATTCTGCGAAGGGAGCTGGTGAGATGAAAATTTTTCCCGCCATCGACCTCTTCGGCGGCCAGGCCGTGCGCCTGTACCAGGGGGACTACAACCAAATGACGGTCTACGACCCGGACCCTCTGAACACCGTGAAACAATTCGAGGCCGCCGGGGCCTCCCATCTCCATCTCGTGGACTTGGAGGGGGCCAAAACCGGCCAGACGACCAATCTCCCCACCATCCAGCGCATCGCAGCCCAGACGGGCCTGTTCGTGGAGGTGGGCGGCGGCATCCGGAACATGGAGACGGTGCGCCGCTATCTGGACGCAGGCGCGAGCCGGGTCATCCTCGGCACCGCCGCCGTCACCGACCCGGACTTCACCGCCCAAGCCGTCGCGGAATACGGGGCCAAGATCGCCGTGGGGGCCGACCTGAAGGACGGCAAGGTCGCCATCAAGGGCTGGCTGGAGACCAGCGAGGACACCTGGCAGGTCTTCTTCGACCGGATGCAGGCCCTGGGCGTGCAGACCATCATCTGCACCGACATCTCCCGCGACGGGGCCATGCGCGGCACCAACCGGGAGCTCTACAAGCGCTTGGCCGAGCAGTATTCCATGGACATCATCGCCTCCGGCGGCGTCTCGTCTCTGGAGGACATCCAAGCCCTGAAAGCCGCCGGGGTAGCCGGGGCCATCATCGGCAAGGCCTATTACACCGGCGCCATCGACCTGGCCCAGGCGGTTGCCTTGGGGGAAGGAGCAAGCCAATGATCACAAAACGCATCATCCCCTGCCTGGACGTGAAGAACGGCCGGGTGGTCAAGGGGGTCAACTTCGAGGGGCTGCACGACGTCAGCTCCCCCATCGAACTGGCCGAATACTACACCAAGAGCGGTGCGGACGAGCTGGTTTTCTACGACATCACCGCCTCCGCCGAGGGCCGGGGCCTCTTCACCGACATCCTGCGGGAGACGGCCAGCCGGGTCTTCATCCCCCTCACCGTGGGCGGCGGCATCAACACCCTGGACGATTTCGACCGGGTGCTGAAATGCGGGGCCGATAAGGTCAGCGTCAACTCCGGGGCCATCCGCGACCCCGACCTCATCCGCCAGGCCGCCCTGCGGTATGGCAGCCAGTGCGTGGTCCTCTCCGCTGACGTCAAGCGCGTGGACGGCCAGTTCCGCGTCTTCGGCCGCGGCGGCCGGGACGACACCGGCATGGAGGCCATCGCCTGGATCAAGAAATGCGTGGACCTGGGGGCCGGCGAGATCGTCGTGAACTCCATCGACACCGACGGCGTGAAGGGCGGCTTTGACCTGGAGATGCTGGAGGCTGTCTGCAACGCCGTCTCCGTCCCCGTCATCGCCTCCGGCGGCGCAGGGAAAGTCGAGGACTTTACCCGGCTCTTCCAGACCTTGCCCGGCGTAGACGCAGGGCTGGCGGCGTCCGTCTTTCACTTTGGGCAGATCGCCATTCCTGACCTGAAAGCAGAGCTGCGTAAGAACGGCATCTTAGTGAGATAAACAATGGGAGGAACCACCATGATCGACATGGAAAAATTAAAGTTTGACGAGAAGGGACTCATCCCCGCCATCGCCGTGGACGGGACCAGCGGCCAGGTGCTGACGCTGGCCTATATGAACAAGGAAAGCCTGGAGATCTCCATCCAGGAAGAGCGCACCTGCTTCTGGAGCCGCTCCCGCCAGGAACTCTGGCGCAAGGGCGAGACGTCCGGCAACGCCCAGCACATCATCGACATCACCGCCGACTGCGACTACGACGCCCTGGTGGTCCGCGTGAACAAGGACGGCCCCGCCTGTCACACCGGCGCGGAGTCCTGCTTCCACAACCCCATTTTCGAGAGCGACGAGAACAGCGCCTTCTCCCTGGAGGGCCTCATGGACATGCTCCAGGGCCGCAAGGACACCCCCAAGGAAGGCTCCTACACCTCCTACCTCTTCGACAAGGGCCTGGATAAGATCCTGAAGAAGGTCGGTGAGGAGTCCACTGAGGTCATCATCGCCGGCAAGGCCGAGGACAAAAAGGAGACGATCTACGAGATCGCCGACCTGGCCTACCACGTCATGGTCCTCATGCTCCAGCTGGGCATCTCCCTGGACGATGTGCGCAAGGAGCTGGCCTCCCGCCACGTCATCGACAAGAAAGTGAAGCAGGAGAAAATGACCTGATCCTTTCCCGCAGCATGCACCGAGCCGCCGCCCGAATTTTGTGGATTCGGGCGGCGGCTTTTTGCCCTTTTGGACGGCGGCGGGACAAAAACGACGGTTTGTCTTTCTTCCAAAACTCGCCTCTTTACTTTTTCCGGAAAATGGAGTATACTTGCATCCGCAACGAAACCTGCAAGGAGGTGCCGGATCATGAAATTTTTCCGTCCCGCCGGCCGGATGGAGGCCGAAGCAGACACCCTCGACTGGACCCGGGAGCATGGCTACGCCAAAACCAGCCGGTTTTCCTTTCCTGACCTCTACCTGTCCGACGATGTCGCGCAGCTAGCCAAAGCGGATCCGGCGGTCAGCGTCTTTCTACGGCAATGTCTGACGCAGTTTGTGTGCCATGAATACGGCCACTTAGCCTCGATGGATCTGGCGGAAAACTACATCAACCGTGACATCAAGGGCCTCTCCACCTGGGTCCGTGGGACCTACCCCAGCCCCGAATGGGGGGAGATCAGCCTGGATATTTTCTATGATCTTGGCCTGTTCCACCGGGAGGGAACGCCCCCCAGAGCCCTGGCCATCGCACAACGCCGAAAGGAATCCGAAACCCATGAACCTTGAAACCATGAGGGAACCCATGAAAAAACCGATGCTGCAAGAGCGGACCATCCAGGACGCCATCGCCTTCTGGCAGCAACTGCGCCATGGTCAGTTCCGCCCTCTCTTCGCAGAGCCAACAGAAAATACCGTCACCCAGCTCTTCCGGTATGTACTCACCGGGGCCTCCTCCTTTCTGGTGGACTTCCTGCTGCTGTTCCTGCTGGAAATGCTCGGCGTGCATTACTTACCCGCCGCGGCCTGTTCTTTCGCCGTGGGCATCACCTGCAACTTCCTGCTGACGAAATACTTCGCCTTTAAGTCCGTGGATTCCACCGTCGGCCCCGCCGCGGAGATCGCCGTGTTTATCGCCATCTCCGTCGTCGGCCTGCTGCTGACGATGGGGCTTATGTACCTCTTTACCAGCCGCCTCCACCTGTACTTCATGGTGTCCAAGCTCATCAGCAGCATTTTGGTCTTCGTCTGGAACTTCCTGGGCCGCAAGCTCATCCTCTACCCCGGCAAAGCCCATACCAAAGTCTAACCCCACCAAGCCCGCCGAATGGCGGGCTTTCTTGTTGACAGCGTCCCTGCCATTCGCTAAAATAGAAGCGTAAAACTGTCAAAAAATCCCGGCGGGTGTTTTCTGGTTGCCCCGCCGGTTCGCGTCTCAAAAGGAGTCTTCCTATGCAGAACAAACGCATCGTGGTCAAAGTGGGCACGTCTACCCTGTCCCACCCCTCCGGCCTGCTGAACATCCGCCGGGTGGAGGAGCTGTGCAAGGTCCTCAGCGACTTAAAAAACGCCGGGAACGAGATCATCCTGGTCTCGTCCGGGGCCATCGGCATGGGCGTCGGCAAGCTCTCGCTGCCCAAGCGCCCGGAGGATATGCCAACGAAGCAGGCCGCTGCCGCCGTGGGCCAGTGCGAGCTGATGTATACCTACGACAAAGCCTTTGGGGAATACAATCACACGGTGGCCCAGATCCTGCTCACTGCCGAGGAAGTGGACCAGCCCGACCGGTTCCGCAACTTCCACAACACCATGGTCCGTCTGCTGGAGCTGCACGCCCTGCCCATCATCAACGAAAACGACACCATGGCCACGGAAGAAATTAAGATCGGCGACAACGACACCCTGGCCGCCCGCGTCGCCGTGAGTATGGAGGCCGACCTGCTCATCCTGCTCTCGGACATCGACGGCCTCTACACCGCCGACCCCCGCACCCATCCGGACGCCGAGCTTATCTCGGACATCCCGGCCCTGACCGACGAGATCATCGCCCTGGCCGGGGGGGCCGGTTCCTCCCTGGGGACAGGCGGCATGGCCACCAAGCTTCAGGCCGCCACCCTGGCCACCGCCGCCGGGTGCGACATGGTCATCGCCAACGGGGTCGCCCCTTCGATTTTGTATGATATTGCGGACGGCAAGCCCGTAGGCAGCCGCTTCCGCGCAAAGAAAGGATAAACACCGCTATGCACACCAACAACTCCCCCGGCGAGATGGCCTGCTATCCGCCCCCCTCCGCAGCGGGCAACGAGTTTACCGCCCCGGCCGCGGACCCCGCCTCCCTCACCATCACCCGTCCCCTGCTGGAAGAGGCTCTGGCTGCCAAGCCGGCCCTGGCCGCGCTGTCCAGCGAGGAAAAGAAGGCTGTTTTGCTCTCCATGGCCGACGCCCTGGAGGCCGACACCAAGGCGATCTTAGCCGCCAATGCACTGGACCTGGAAGCCGCCCAGGGCCACATCGCCCCCGTCATGCAGGACCGTCTGCGCCTGACCGTCGGGCGCATCGCAGACATGGCCGCCGGCATCCGGGCCGTGGCCCAGCTCAAGGACCCCGTGGGCCGGCACCTGGGCTGCCACACTCTGCCCAATGGCCTGGTGGTCAGCAAAGTCTCCGTCCCCCTGGGCGTCATCGCCATCATCTATGAGTCCCGACCCAACGTGACCTCGGACGCCGCCAGCCTGACGTTCCAGGCCGGGAGCGTCTGCGTCCTCCGGGGCGGCAAGGAGTCCATCCACTCCAACACCGCCATCGTCCGCGCCCTGCACAAGGCCCTGGAGCAGAACCACCTGCCCAAGGCCCTCGTCAGCCTCGTCACCGACACCACCCGCGCCAGCGCCAACGAGCTCATGCAGGCCGTGGGCTATGTGGACCTGCTCATCCCCCGCGGCGGAGCCTCCCTCATCCAGACCTGCGTGGATCAGGCCAAGGTCCCCTGCATCCAGACCGGGACCGGCATCTGCCACCTCTACATCGACGGCGACGCCGACCTCAGCAAGGCCCTGACCATCGTGGACAATGCCAAGACCAGCCGCCCCTCCGTCTGCAATGCCGCCGAGGTCTGTCTGGTCCACCGGGACATTGCCCCCACCTTCCTGCCCCTGCTGTGGGAGCAGCTGGTGGAGCGCCGCCGTCAGTCCGGCCAGCCCCCCGTAGAGCTGCGCCTGGACCCGGAGGCCCTGGCTATCCTCCCCGACGGCACCCCCGCCGGCCCCAAGGACTTTGACACAGAGTTCCTGGATTACATCCTCGCCGTTCACATCGTCGGCAGCGTGGAGGAGGCCATCGACCACATCAACCGCCACTCCACCGGCCACAGCGAGGCCATCATCACCCAGACCCGCGCCCACGCGGACCTCTTCACCCGCCTGGTGGACAGCGCCGCCGTGTACGTCAACGCCTCCACCCGCTTCACCGACGGCGGGCAGTTCGGCTTGGGCTGTGAGATGGGCATCTCCACCCAAAAGCTCCACGCCCGCGGCCCCATGGGCCTGGAGGAGCTGACCAGCTACAAATACATCATCACCGGCGACGGCCAGATCCGCTGACTGCTCCCCGATCTCCAAACGCAAACAGCCCCCTGCCAGATCAAATATGACTCTGGCAGGGGGCTGCTATTTATTATCAATTTATTGTAAATTATATATACTATGTAAACGCAAAAATTGCGGAAAAGATCCAATTACCACACACAGCGCACGGCGCAGTTCAAGGTCTGCTCGCCGATCTTGGCGGAGACGGTAGCGCGGCCGGGGGCCACGGCGGTGACGGTGCCGTCGGCGGACACCTTGGCGATGGTATCGTCGCTGCTGGTCCAGGTCACGTCTCCGCCCGCGTTCTCCACGGTCAGCTGCTGGGTCGCACCCTCGCTGGAGAGGGTGATGTCATTGTTGCTCAGGGCGGGCTTAGCGGCCTCCTGGGGCTGCTCGGCCCCTTCGCCGCCGCCTTCGTTCGCGGTGGTCTGGTTGTCGCCGCCCTCGGCAGTCCAGGTGCAGGAGACCTTACACTCTGCCGTTGCCCCGTTTTCCAGGGTGGCGGTGATGGTCACAGTACCGGGGGCCACGGCGGTCACGGTACCAGCTTCATCCACGGCGGCGATCTTCTCGTCGCTGCTGGTCCAGGTCACGGTGCCGGTGGAGCCGTCGGGGCTGAAGGTGGGCACCAGGGTCACGGCAGTCCCGGCCTCGGCCAGGCTGACCTCGGTCTGATCCAAGGTCAGGCTCTCGGCGGCTGCGGACTGGCCGGCGAAGATGCCGTTCTGCAACGTCGGCAGAACTTTATGGAACACGATCACCGCAGCGGCAATGATAATGACCAGAGACACGATGATGAGGGGCAGGGTCGCGCTGCCCTTCTTCTTGCTCTTCTTGGGTTTTTCCGCCTTCTCCGCCTTGGCAGGCTTTTCTGTTTTCGCGGGCTTTTCCGGCTTCGCAGGCTTGTCTGCCTTGGCCCGGCGCTTGCTCTCGTGGGTCTTGGTCTCCTGGGGGGCAACGGTCCGGCGGGGGGGCAGGACGGCGGAGGGCAGCTCATGGTCCAGCTCGTCTTCCTCCACCTCGGCGTCGGCCTTGGCCTCCAGCTCCTCCACGATCTCCTGGGTGGGGATCACCTGGGTGGGCTGGTCGTCATACAGGGCCTCGTCCACCGGCGCGGACAGCGGGTCGGACAGATCCAGCTTGCCCATGGCAATGGTCGGCTCCTCGACGACGGGGACTTCCTCCGCCGGGGCAGCAGGCTCCTCAAGCACCGGGGCTTCGGGCGCAGTCTCGACCTCCGGCTCCGGCTGGGCCGGGGCAACTTCCGGCTGGGCAAAGGCCGCGCTCTCCTCTTCCTCGGTCAGGGTCTCCGGTTGGCGGGCAGGCTCCTCGGACAGCTGGACCTCCGGGTCCGGCTCGGCGGGGACCTCAGGCTGGACCAGCTCCTCCGGCTTCAGCTTGGGCACGGGGCTGTCGGCCAACAGGTCCCGGATCTCGTTCAGCAGGGCGTCCAGGTCCTCCTCGGTCTCCACCGGCTTCTCCTGGGCAGGCTCCGCCGCAGGGGCGGGCACTTTCTGGGTCTGCGCCGGGGCGGCGGGCTGCACGATGGTGTCGCCCACCTGGACCTCAGGTGCCGGGGCCTCCGGGATGTTGGGGATCTCCGGGGCTTCCACCGGGTCCGGTTCGGGCAGCTGCTCCATCTCCTGCAGCGCGGCCCACTGCTGGCGGGCCGCGATCTCTTCGGGGGATTCCGTCACCACCGGTGCCGCCGGGGCAGCGGGTTCCACGGGGGTTGCCGGGGCTTCGGGCACCGGTTCCGCCGCCGGGGCGGCGGGGATGGTCGGCTCATTCAAAATGGCCGGGTCCGTCGAGACGATGGTCTCTTCAAAGCCGAAGGACTCCGGCACCGTCTCCTGGTCAAAGACCGGCCCGGAGCCGACCAGCGGCATCTCGTCCGGCATTTCCCCGATCAGCGGGGCCGCAGGCTGGGCCGTCTCCTGGGGGGCCGCAGGCTGGGCTGCTTCCGGCGCAGTCGTCTCGGTGCCGACCGGCTCCGTCTGAACAGGGACCTCTGCCTGGGCGGACTGCGCCTCTGCTTCTTTGGCCTCGGCAGCCTGTTTGCTGGCCTCGGCGGTCAGGGCGGCCTCCTGGGCTTTCCGGTCGCGCTCCCGCTTCCGGGCGGCGGCGCGGGCCTCCCGCTCGGCGCGATCGACGGCCTTCTCCGCCTCCGTCATCTCGCTGGTCTTTTTCCGGCGGCGATGGGGGGTGGTCAGCTCCGGCTGCTCCGGTTCAAGGGCGGGCTTTTTGCGCTTGCCGCTCTTTCCGCTGTGGGCGGCCTTGCTCCCGTGGGCAGGCTGGCCGCTGCGCTCCCGGTGGGCCTTGGGCTTGATCTCCTCCAGGGGGATCTCCACGCCCTCGGCGTCAAAGGCTCTGGGGTTGCGCTCGTTCCGCAGGGCCACCTCCGGCCGGGGGCGGGGGGTGGCGGCCAGCAGGTCCGGGCCCTCGCCCAGATCCTCCGGGAGGGCAGCCTCCTCCGGCTGCTTCTTCGGCTCTGCCGAGGCGTCCTCCTTGGCTTTGGCGGGGCGCTTGGCGTTCTTCGCGGGTTTCTCCTCCTCGTGGCCACCGCCGAAGAGGTTGGAGAAAAAGGCCTGCTTTTTCTTCTTTTTCTCGGCCAACCGGCGCTCTTCCTCTTGGCGGCCGGCGTCGCAGAAGGGACAATATTTATAAGTAACGGAATAGTATTCCCCGCAGTGGGGACACTTCACCGTCTGGCTTCGCAGGGTGATCTTTTTGGTTTCCATTCCGGTTTCCTCCTTGCAATTGGATCCAGGTCTAGGAAAACTTTACCATCTCATCTAAAAATCTTCGCAATTTAGAACATTGTACCACAGGAGCCGGAAGAACGTCAACCTTTGTCGGGAAAAGGCTTGCGGTAAGTTTTGGAGGCGGAGAAACCGGAGGGGGCTGCCTCGCATGATTGGGAAGGATCCCTTTGAGGCAGCCCCTTTTTTGACCTGTTCTTGCCCTCTTCTTGCGGTGCGCCCCTGTCAAACTGCACAATCAAAACCAGGCTTTGTTGTATATTCCATCTATGCCTGAGTCATGTTTTTGCGTTTTTTCCCCAAAATAGGACCTCGGCCTATATCATTTCTCTGAGAATTGTAGTAAACATAGAATAGTGAGACGTGCTCTCCCGCTGCTGCACCGGTTTCCATTCCGGCGGTGGGAAACACCATTTTCTACATGACATGGCTCCGCGGGAGCCGGAAACGGAGGAAGATAAGCATGAAGAAGAAACTGTTGAGTATCCTGCTCTGCCTTGTGATGGTGGCGGGATTGCTCCCGACCGCGGCGTTTGCCGCCGGGTCTGTGGAGATCAACGAGACCACTTTCCCGGATGCAAAGTTCCGAAGCTTTGTGAAAGAAAAATTGGACAAAAACAAAGATAATATCCTGGATGCCGGGGAGATCGCCGCGGTTAAAATGATCGAAGCGAACAACATGGGCATTAAAAGCTTAGAAGGCGTCGGATTTTTTACGGCGCTGGAGACGCTGAAATGCTGGGATAACGAACTGACCGGGCTGGATCTGAGCAAGAATACGGCGCTGAAAAACCTGCAATGCTCGAACAGCAAATTGCAGTCACTGGATTTGAGCCAGAACCCGAATCTAACACAGTTGTACTGCGGAAGGAACCCGCTGACCACGCTGGATCTCAGCAAGAACGCAAAATTGAAAGTGTTGAATTGCAGCGGTTTTGCAAACCGTCGCACGAAGTTGACCGAACTGGATTTGAGCCAGAACACGGCGCTGGAGTCCCTGGATTGCTCGATCAATGAATTGAAGCAGCTGAATGTGAGTGGTTGCACGGCACTAAAAAAGCTGTCCTGCTCGTCTAACCAATTGACCACGCTGGATGTGAGCAAGAATGTGAACCTGACATTCTTGAACTGCGGAAGTAACCAATTGACCGCACTGGATGTGAGCAATAACCCCAAATTGGAAGATCTGTCCTGCGATTACAACAGTCTGACTTTGTTGGATTTGAGTAAGAACCCCGAATTGGAAATCTTGTCCTGCCGAAAAAACGGGTTTACCTCGCTGGATCTTGATGCGAACAAAAAGATAGGCGAAAAAATCCTCTATTTGGAAAACCAATTTTATCATAAGGGTGTTCTGAACGCCGGAGAGACCTTTGACATGAAAACTCTGCCGGGTTCCTTTGATCCCAGCAGAACAAAAAACTGGATCGGCGGCACCGTGGATGCGGCCGGTATCCTGACGGTGGACGCGGACGCAACAGAGGTCACCTACGACTATCAGACCAAGTCGGGAAACACGGATGCGAAGTATCTCATGTCGTGCAAACTGAACGTCAAGGGCAGCACGACTCCGGTAGCGAAGTATGCCATTTCTGTCACAGGTGGTATTGCTAACCTTGCCAAGGCTGCGGAAGGTAGCGTTGTCACGCTGACCGCTGATACGCCCGCTGCCAACATGCACTTTGCCCGTTGGGAAGTGGAGTCCGGCAGCGAGGCAGTGACCTTTGCCAACGCGACAAACAGCACCACGACCTTCCCCATGCCTGCGGGCGAGGTAAAGGTCAAGGCGGTCTTCGAGGCGGACGAGATCATGGTACCGATCCAGTATGACGTTTCCGTCCTCAACGACGGCAACGGCAAAGCATTTGCGTCTCCTGCCAAGGCAGCTGCCGATACGGCGATCACCCTGACCGCCACGCCGAACGCCGGCTACCACTTCAAGGCGTGGCGGGTGATTCTGGGCGGCGTGACCATCACCGACAACAAGTTCACCATGCCTGCTGAGGATGTCGAGGTCCAGGCGGTCTTCGAGAAGGATGCCCCCATCAGCAAGCACCCCTTCCTCGACGTTCCCGCGGGCGCTTACTACGAGGACGCCGTTGTCTGGGCGGTCGGCAAAGGCATCACCAGCGGCACGAACGCCACTACCTTCGATCCGAACGGCACCTGCACCCGTGCGCAGGCGGTCACCTTCCTGTGGCGTGCAGCCGGTTCTCCGACCCCCAAGACCAAGCTCATGCCCTTTCCCGACGTTCCCGTTGGCAGCTACTACTGGAATGCTGTCCTGTGGGCCATAGAGCAGGGCATTACCGAGGGCACCAGCTACCTCACGTTCAGCCCCAACGACTCCTGCACCCGTGCGCAGATCGTCACCTTCCTGTGGCGTGCCAAGGGCAACCCCGCTGTCAGCGGCAACGCACCCTTTACCGATGTGGCGCCCGACGCTTACTACGCAGCGGCAGTGACTTGGGCAGAGAAGAATGGCATCACCGGCGGTATCGGCAACGGTCTGTTCGGCTCCAATAACACCTGCACAAGAGCGCAGATCGTAACGTTCCTCTACCGCGCGATGAAGTAAACAACATGGACAAGACGGCATAAACCGTCCCCTGTCAAGTCGACAGACGAAAAAATAAAATATCCTATTGCGAGGGGGCTGTCTCACAAAGAGTCAGCCCCCTTCTCATCGCTCTAGTTCTTCCCTTCTTCCAGCGCTCCCTGTGCCGTCTGCAAGGTGCCGTTGATTTTTCCGCCCATGACAGAGCTGACGCGGAGAAAATAGGCGTTGCCTGTTAATCCTTTGTATATCCCAAAGCTGTTCTCCCCCGGCTGGATCGTCACGACCTCACCGACACTTTTGGTCTGGAAAATGCCGACCTGATACAACCGAAGTGTACACGCCTCTTCTCCATGATTTTCAAAGGCATAATAGAGGGTGTCCCCATTGGTCTTGTCACAACGAAACCGTTCACTGGTATAGACCGAGCCGCCTCTCCCACTGAGCTGGACTGTGACGTTGATCCCCGGCGTTTCCATCTGGGAGACAAACCCCAGTTTTTCCGCCACAACGGCCCGCGCCTCTGGATTCATCCCCAGCATCAGCACGAAAGCACAGACAAGGACCAGCAGGAGACTTGCCGCCGTCTGGAAAGGCTTCGGGAACGATAGGCGGCGTGATCCGCCCGGTTCCTCCAGAACAGAAAAGGGGTCGCGCAGAAACCGTTTCTCCCAGCGACGGTAGGCCCGGCTATGCCGCGGCGCAGGTGGCGCTTTCGCCAAAACCTCCCGGTACTCCTCCGCTTCTGCCTGCAATAAAAGGTGACGAATCAGTTCGTCCTCCGCTTTCTCGTTCTGCCGCTTATTTTTTGCATCGGTATCCATCTGCATAGCCCTCCCGAATCAGTCGCTCCTGGAGAAGCCGCCGCCCACGGGATATTCTGGTATACGTCGCTCCAAGAGATATTCCCAGCTTCTCGGCGATCTTCTCTTCCTTCCACTCCAAAACAAACTTCAATTCCAAAGCAACGCGGTATTTCACCGGCATCGAGCGAATGATCTCGTAAATCTCTTCCACGCTTCCCTGTTCCGGTGCCGGTCCATCCCATGCCGGGTCTAAGGGGACGAGGTGGCGCGTTTTCTGATACTGCGCGTAGACAGCATGACGCACCACCGTCCGCATCCAGGCCGGACGTTTTTCTTCCGGCACGCGAAAGAACGTCTCCCGATAGGTCAGGCACTGGCACCAAGCGGTCTGCAAGGCCTCCTCTGCCTGGTGCCGGTCTCCGGTGAGCTGCATGGCGTAGCGAAACAGCAGCTCATTCTGCTCCCGGTAAAACGTTTGGATGTTCTCTTGTTCCGAGGAAACATTGGCCATCTGAGCGTTCACCTCCAAAAGCAGCTCCGTTTTTACCCCTTCTACTTAGTAAGATGCTTTGACCCACCAGTTTCTTACAAGATTTTTCTCATTTCCTGATTTTTGTTTGAATGACACAACCGGCGGTTGCTCTCCTCCAAGAACAACCGCCGGTTTTATTTCATTACTCTAAGTTCAGTCGTTTTCTCAGCATGTACAGCGTGACCCCATACAGAATGGCTCCGTAGATCGCCGTCACGAGGATGCTGCTCCACATCATCGCGTGGGCGGCTGCGGCGGCCGTCATAAAGTTAAAGTTCACGCTCCACAGGTGGGGCAAGGCGATGAGGCCAAAGACGCCGCCGATGATCTGGATGACGATCTGGATGGCGAAGAAGAACACCACGGACCAGAGCAGTTTATGCCGCGCAAAGCTGTGCCCGATGGCCAGGGGCGCGTAAAAATTCAGGCACAGGACCAGGCAGCCCACCACGAACAGCAGGGCCAACTCCACCAGGAAGGCAATGCCGTTGCCGACGAGATAGGCTGTGAGCTGTTCCTTCACTTCGATCACAAACCGCCCAAACTCCTGGAACATCCCCAGATTCACCACCAGGGCCAGCAGCGCCAGCACATCGATGACTGCCGCCCCCAAAAACCAGACGACCGAGGTGATGAGCTTGGCCCACACCAGCTGATGGGTGGAGACAGGCAGGGTGAACATCACATACCCCTCGTCCCCCAGCAGGTTGCTGCGGAAGCGAAGCACCGCCTGGATCAGCGCCGCCAGGAACGTGGCGATGGTAGCGACAACAAACGCCGTCACGGAAACACCCAGGAGGATGGCCCGCAGCGTTCGCCCGCCGACGCTGTCCAGCAGGACCTGGTTCTGGCTCAAAAGCAGCACCAGCCGGACCGCCAGGGCCAGCACAAACGTCACGAGATACAGCGGCAGCATCACCCGTGCCGTAGCCCGAAACTCTTGTTTCAATAATTTTCTCAGCATTTGTATACCTCCCGGAAGAGTGCATCCACGCTCTTCCCCTTCTCTTCCCGAATGGCGTCTACCGTAGACTGGAACAAGACCTGGCCCTGGTTTACAAAAATGACCTCGTCCAAAATGCGTTCCACATCTGCGATCAGGTGGGTGGACAGGATCACCGCCGCCTCCGGGTCATAGTTGCGGATGATGGTATCTAAGATGTAATCCCGTGCCGCCGGGTCCACGCCGCCGATGGGCTCATCCAGCAGATAGAGCTTCGCCTGGCGGCTCATGGTCAGGATGAGCTGGACCTTTTCGCGGGTGCCCTTGGACATCTGCCGGAGCTTCTGCTTGGGCTGGATCTCCAGTTTATCCAGCATCTCCTCGCTGCGCTTGCGCTGGAAGTCAGCGAAGAAATCCGCATAGAAATCCTGGAGCTGGTCCACCGTCATCCACAGGGGCAGGCTGTTGCGTTCGGGCAGGTAGGAGACCACGGCATGGCTCTCCCTCCCCGGTTGGTGGCCGTCCACCCAGATCTCTCCCGCGTCGGGCACCAGCAAGCCGTTGGCTAGTTTGATGAGGGTCGTCTTGCCGCTGCCGTTGGGGCCAAGCAGGCCCACGATGCGCCCCGGCTCCACGGCCAGGGTCATGCCGTCCAGCGCCACGGTGGGGCCGAAGCGCTTGACCAGCCCTTTCGTCTCTAAAATACTCATGGGGTCTTCTCCTCTCCTTCCGCGTTCTCGTCTGCTTCCTGTGTGATGAGGGCAAGGATCTCCGCCCGCCGGAAGCCCAGCTGGAACATCCCCTCCAAAAAATCTTTGACCTGCTGCCGGGCCAGCTCCTCCCGGAGCTGGCGGATGCGCTCCGCATCCTCCGTGACAAAGCGGCCGGCGGTGCGCTGGCTGTGGACGATGCCCTCTCGTTCCAGCTCCGTCAAGGCCCTTTGCATCGTGTTGGGGTTCACCCCGGCCTCGGCGGCCAGGTCCCGCACCGAGGGCAGCCGCGCCCCCGGCCCCAGCAGCCCGCCCACGATGCGCTGCTGGATCTGGGCGATGAGCTGGGTGTAAATGGGGGCGTCTTCCCGAAATTCCCACGGCATAGCCCTGCCTCCTTTCTGCCTTTGGTTTGTGGCGATCTCGCCATTGCATCTCTGTATTATTGTTCTACTTGCTTAATACAATATCACACTTTTGGGATTTGTCAAGCGGTGTTTCAAAAAAAGTGCTAAAATGACGTGGGAAAGCCCTCTGCTTGCGCTTTTGGGGCTGTTATGCTAAAATAAATGGCGAACTCCTGTTTCTGCCCCCTTCGCGGGCCTCACGACAGAAAGGAATGACCCATGCCAAAGAAACTACTTTCCCTGATCCTGGCCTTGACCTTGGCCCTGTCCCTGGCGGTGCCTGCCTTTGCAGTGACGCCGGAGGACGCCCAGGAGGACGCCATGCTGCTGTATAACCTGGGCCTCTTTAAGGGTACCGGCACCACCGCCGACGGCTCCCCCAAGTTTGACCTGGACCGCGCCCCCACCCGCGCCGAGGCCGTGACCATCCTGGTCCGCCTGCTGGGGGCCGAGGAAGCCGCCACCCAAAAGACCATCGCCACCCCCTTCACGGATGTCCCCGCTTGGGCCAAGCCCTATGTAGGGTATGCGTACAGCAAGGGCTACACCAACGGCGTGGACGCCAAGCACTTCGGCCCCAACAACACCGTCTCCGCCGCCCAGTTCCTGACCTTCCTGCTCCGCGCCCTGGGGTACAAAGATGGGACGGACTTCACCTGGGATTCTCCCTGGACCCTGACGGACCGGCTGGGGATCTCCAACGGGGCCTACAACGCCAAAACCAAGACGTTCCTACGCGCAGACGCCGCCGCCCTCTCGGCCAGCACCCTCTACGCCAAAAAGAAAGGCAGCGACAAGACCCTGCTGAAAGACCTGCTGGACAACGGCGCCATCTCCGGCAGCACCGTGGTCATCTGGGACTACGACGCCGTGGCCTTCCAGGAAGACTACGCCTCCTTCCTCTTCTACCCCGTCTCCGGCAGCCCGGCCACCTTCACGTCCTTCAAGCTGGACAAAGTCACCGTCAATGGCCTGTCCTGCCAGACCCTGCAAGTGACCACGCCGGAAGCCGTCGCCGCCTATCTGGCCTCCATCGGCCACAAGGCCGGGGGCTTTGGCTATGTGGAGATCACCTACGACGAAGAGGCCGCCGCCAAAGCCGCCACGGAGTATTACACCGCCGCAAACGGCAAGAAATACCCCCTCATCGCCTTCACCTTCACCTACACCGCCACCGAGGCCAGCGGCAAGCAGCAGAAGGGCACCTTCACCGACTATTACTATTTTGATGCATAACGCCAAGCGCGAAAACAACACGCCCCCTGCCCAGTCTTCTCAAAGACCCGGCAGGGGGCGTATGCTGTCTCTCTGTTTTTTTATTGCGTTGCCAACGTATAGAGGATGCCCTTGTCTGTTTTTACGGCGTAGACGGGCTGATAGTAGTCCTTCGTATCCCGCAAATAAGCCAGCGTGATGCTTTGGATCGTCAGGGTATCTATGTCCGACCGGACGACACCGCCCTCCTCCACGCTCCTCCCGGCGCTGAGTCTGCCGTCGGTATCCAAAAACTTCCCGTCGCAGACCTGTTCCACGGCCTTCTCCGGGGGGCAAATGGAAACCTCTCCGCTTTGCGGTACCGCAACAAGCTCGTCGCTGAGAGACAGGATCTGTCCATCTTCCCGGTAGGTACAGGTGACTTGCCCTTGATACAGCACGCCATCCTCTACCCCATCCGCCGTGAAGCAGTAGGCCCCCGCTTCCGTGGAGAAGTCTGCTTGATCCGGCAGGGGGATCCCCAGCGACCGCAGCTTTTGCAGGACCTCTTCCCGGCTGGCCGTCGCCGGGGCCGGTTCCGTTGCGCCGCTTTGGTTTTGATAGAACGCACGGAACCCGCCCAGGAACAAGACTTGCAGGCTGCTGTGATGTACGGGGTCTGTGTAGTCCACCCGATACTCCGAGCGCTCGGCCTCCATGGCGTCAAAGTCCTCTCCCAGCGCCGTCAGCAGGGGCCGGGCATATTCATCGCAGTTGGCCTCCGTCCAGGGTGCGGCATAGTACACCGGAGCCGTCTCCCCCACGTCCGGCAGCGGGCAGTCTGTGTGCACCTCCACCCCGGACATTTCTACCCGCTCCACGCTCTGCATGGGAAGCATCCCATAGGGCTGGGCCTGATAGGCCAGCGCGATCCCGCAGAACACCAGGGCGCAGGCCACCGGCGGGAGCAAATAGCCCACGGCTTTCTTCTCCCGTTTTTTCAGCCCCAAAACAAAGCGGAGCAGACACCAGCCCAAGAAGGCCCCCAGGACATTCAGAAACCAATCGTCAATGTCCGCGCTGCCCCGCCGCAGTACAAGCTGGAGCAGCTCCACTGCCAGCGACAGCACCGCCGCCGTCCCCAGCACCCAGGTCACCTTCCGGAACCGCGTCTCCAGCAGCGGCAGCAGCACCCCCAGCGGCAGAAACAGCGCCAGGTTCAGCACGATATACAGCCACGCCGTCCGCTCTCCTGCGTACCAGGCCTCCTCCCAGGCCAGAAAGAGCTGGAGATTCACTTCCCCGCTCCCCCAGATCCCCCGGCTGCCCAGCAGGGTCACGCAAACCATCCCCACCAGCCACAGCCAAAGCAATACGCCCACAAGATACGTCCCACGGGACAGCGGTGCCTTCCCCCGCCGCACCCGCACACGGGCCAAACCAACGCCCACCGCAACACCGACCACCACCGCCACCAAAAGCAGCAGAAGCATCAGCGGGGAGGCGTATTGGTTCCAAACATAACGCAGAGTCGCCATAAAATCCTCCTCGTCAAATTGTTTTTACAAAATGGAAGCATCTTCCTGTTCAGGATACTGGGAGACACAATTTCTGTCAACAACAATTTGATACCTGGTGGATTTTTCTCCTTTCTTGCGTCCCTCCCTGTTTTGCGGTATAATACGGGGGAACAACAGAAAGGAATTTGCGATACTATGTCCCATGCCCCCACCAGGCGGCAGGTCGCCTTTGTGGCGGCTGCGCTGCTGCTCTCCCCTCTTGTGACGCTCTACGCCACCCAGGCCGTGTGGCTGCAAAATTTGCTCACGCCCTTTTCCTGGATGGCCTCTCATCTGCCCGCATCCGGGTTGTTTTGGCTCTTGTTTTTTAGCCTGATGCTCCCGCTCTACGGCCTGACCCGGCGGCTCTTCATCGCCTATCTGCCGGGGACCGGGTTCTGCATGACCCTGGCCATCATCAGCCGGTATAAGATGGATATCAACGGCGCTCCCCTCCAGCTCAGTGACTTTACATTCGTGGGCAACCTGGGCGACATCGCCGGGTTTGCCTCGGATATGCTGGCACCCACGCTGACTGTGGTGGTGTCTGTGATCGTCTGTATCCTCTGGACGGTGCTGCTGGCCGTGCTGGAAAAGTGGCATCCCTCCGGCACAGTGGGGTTTCTTGCCATTGCGCTGTCTCTGGCCCTGCTGCTCTCCGCCGCCTATCCCGGCACCCTGCAAGAGGCCGCCATGACCCTGGATCAGACCTGCCAGGACCAGGAGGACCGCAGCCAGAAGCTGGGCGTCATGCTGGGCCTCTATGCCGCCCTGGCCCACCGCATCGAGACAGAGCACGGCACCGGGGACCCGGACATCACGGACCTGGTGGCCCAGTTCCGGGAAGAGGCCAACCAGCCCGGCACCCCCGCCGGAGAGAACGCCCCGGACATCATCTTCCTGACCTCCGAGAGCTTTTTCGACATCACCCGCCTGCCCGGCCTGACGTTCTCGGAGGACCCCCTGCCCAACTTCCACCGGCTGGCGGAGACCTGTACTGACGGGCTGTTTATCTCCGACACCTACGGCGGCGGCACCGGCCACGTGGAGATGGAGATGTTCACCGGCCTGACCTCCTCCCTGCTGCGGGAGGGCGACACGCTGAACACCCTGAGCCTCTCCGTTTACCAGGACCTGCCCACCACCGCCCGCCTGCTGAAAAACGCAGGGTACAGCACGGTGGCCCTCCACTCCCACACGGACGAGCTGTACAACCGCGCCAACGTCCTGCCCCGGATCGGCTTTGACACCGTGGCTTTCCGGGAGGACTTTATGACCGAAGGCACCGAAGACGGGGCCTATCTCTCCGACGCCTCCCTGGTCCAGGAGATGATCGCCCGGTATGAAAGCCGGGACCCCAGCAAGCCCATCTTCCTCTACGGCCTGTCCATGGAGAACCACCAGCTCTACACCGCCGAAAAATACAGCTACCCCTCCGGCATCGACGTTCAGTGCGACAAGCTCAGCCAGGAGGACAAGGCTATCTTAGACTCCCTGGTCCTGGGCCTGCACCACGCCGACGCCAGCCTTGCGGCCTTGGTGGAGTACTTCTCCCAGGTAGACCGGCCGGTCATGCTCGTCTTTGTGGGGGATCATCTTCCCTCTCTGAATCTGGCCGACGGGACGCCCATTTACACCCGCCTGGGGTATTCTCCCACGCCGGAGGCCTCGGACTGGGACGCCGACACCCTGGAAAACATGCTTTCTACCAACTACCTCATCTGGACCAACTATGAGACGCAGGCCGTCTCGGACCACAAGGAGAGCTGTACTTTCCTGGGCCTGCACATGCTGCAGCGGGCGGGCATCCCCCTGAACCAATACTTTACCTGGCTGGCCGACCATGCGGCCAATCAGATGCTCCTCTCCCGCAACCGCTTCTTCGCAGATGAGAACGGGGTCGGGAGCTACACCACCACCCCGGAGCAGGCCGCCATGCTGGAGACCTACACCGCCATGGAGCGCAACCTGCTCTACAACCGCTGAATCCTGGAACAACCAAAGGAGGTTTTGACCATGAAGACCCTGCAAGAAAAAACTGTTGAGCTCTCCCACCGCGCCGCTCTGGTCGAGGCGGCTACCGCTGTGCTCAATGAGTACACCCCGTTCAAATCCCATCATCGCGTGACCTTCCACACCGACGACACCCAGCCCACCCCCTGGATCATCGGCCAGCTGGAGCGGACGGACGGCACCCCCATTGCCGACAGCACCGATCCCCTGGACCGGAAGCTGGTGCATCTCAAGGACGCCAGCGTCCGCATCCGCCCCTTCTTCCTGCCCATGTGCGCCACCCCCTGGGCGGAGACCGACGCCAACGAGTTCACCGATGTGAACTTTGACTACGCTGCGATCCTGGGCTATGGCATCGACCAGGACGGCAAGCCCTTCTTGAAAGCCCTCTACTTCGTCCCCACCGACGCGCTCTTGGAGCGCCAGTCTCCCGACGAAAACGGCGTCTGGAAGCTCCCCCTGGCGACGTACTACGTTCACCAGCTGAGCCTGGAGCCTCGTAATAAATTTGCCCGCTTCCTGTATCTCATCGAGCGCATCTGCGAAGCCATGGAATACCAATACGATAAGATGGGGTATTACTACAGCAACCCCCAAAAATAAGCCACCCAAACAACCAAACAAGAAATGGAGGACATTCCCATGAGATCACGACACAAGCTTCTTGCCCTCGCGCTTTCCCTGGCCCTGCTCCTCTCCCTGGCGGTCCCCGTCTGCGCGGCGGAGACGACCACCTCCACGACGAAGGACCTGACCGGCCACATCGTCATCCTGCACACCAATGACGTACACGGCGGCATCGCCGGGTACGCCAAAGTCCACGCCCTGAGAGAAAGCTATGACGCTGCCGGAGCGTATACTCTGCTCGTAGACGCCGGCGACTTCATCCAGGGCGATCCCACCGTCAGCGCCTCGAAGGGCGAGACAGCCATTGAGATCATGAACTCGGCTCGCTATAATTATTTCGTCCCCGGCAACCATGAGTTTGACTATGGCTATGACAACCTGAAAAAGCTGCAAAGCGAGTCCTGGGCCGACCCCCTGGCTGCCAATATCCTGTACAACGGTGAACCTGCTTTCGGCAGCAGTATCATTCTCCACAACGACCTTCTGGGTGACAAAACCATCGGCCTCTTCGGCCTGGCAACTCCGGAGACCGCCACCAAGGCCCACCCCGCCAAGATCCAGGGCGTGACCTTCGTCGGCGGCCAGGACATGATGAAGCTGGCCCAAACCGAAGTGGATACCCTGAAAGCCGCTGGCTGTGACTACGTCATCTGCCTGGGGCACCTGGGCATTGACGCCGAATCCACCGGCAACCGCTCCATCGACGTGCTGAACGCTGTGACCGGTATCGACGTGTTCATCGACGGCCACTCCCACTCCACCCTGGACCAGATCAAGGCCGCCACCAACGGCACCGGTAAAGTCGGCAATGCCTACCTGACCTCCACCGGGACCAAGCTGGCCAACGTCGGCGTGGTGGACATCGCCCCCGACGGCACCATCACCACCTCCAACGTGCCTCTGGACACGCTCACTGCCGAGAACGCCGATACCGCCGCCGTCATCCGGCGCATCCAGCAGCAGATCGACGCCGATTACGGCGCGGTCTTCGCCCAGAGCGAAGTGCAGCTCAACGGTGAAAAAGCCCAGGTCCGCACCGGCGAGACCAATCTGGGCGACCTCATCACCGACGCCATGCTCTGGCAGGCCGGGACCCTGGGCGAGAAAGTCGACGCCGCCATCAGCAACGGCGGCGGCATCCGGGCCTCTCTGTCCGTGGGCGACCTGACCAAGAAAGACATCAACACCGTCCTGCCCTTCGGCAACACCCTGTATCTGGTGAAGCTCACCGGTGCCCAGCTGCTGGAAGCCCTGGAGGCCTCTACGTGCAGCCTGCCGGAGTCCATCGGGGCCTTCCCCCAGGTGTCCGGCATCGAGTACACCGTGAACACCGGGGCCAAGTTCAGCAGCACAGAGAACTACCCCGGTTCGACCTACGGCAAGCCCAATGCCGTCAACCGCGTGACCATCCAAAGTGTGGGCGGCGCAGCCTTTGACCCCGCAGAGACGTACACCATCGTCACCAACGACTTCTTGGGGGCCGGCGGCGACACCTACTATACCTTTAAATCCTCCCCCGTGGGCTATGACACCGGCGTGCCTCTGGATGAGGTGCTCATGGACTACATCACCGCCCAGTGCAAGGGGACCATCACGAAGGCCGCCTACGGCCAGACGGCAGGCCGCATCCACATGATCTCCTACGATGACGTGAAAGCCGGCGATGCCAGCGCCAATGACATCATCGGTGTCACCCTGGCCGGCTGGATGAACGGCACCGGCACGGGCTTCTCCCCCAACGCTTCCCTGGACCGGGCCATGATGGTCACGATCCTCTATCGTCTGGCCGGTTCCCCCGCCGTGAGCGGCACCATGCCCTTCACGGACGTGGCCGCCGGGAGCTGGTACTATAATGCCGTCCTCTGGGCTTCCCAGAAGGACATCACCCTCGGTACCAGCGCTGCGACCTTCTCCCCCAACGCCCTGCTCACCCCCGACCAGCTGGGCACCCTGCTCCAGCGCTTCACCGGGAAAGAGGCCCAGGGCCTGCCCACCGGACAGACCAACGTCACCCGCGCCCAGGCCGCTGCCGTCCTGCTGGCCAGCGTGACCAAATGACCCAGGAAAATCAAATGATTTTGCCCCTTTGCACAGGGATCTGTCCCCATCTCGCCTGAGATGGGGACAAAATTTCACCTTGCAATCGGTGGGATACGATAGTATAATAGATAGCCGTTGAATCGTAAGTATTTTTGGAATTTTGATAGAGATATGAGGTGCGACCCTGTGCAGAACGAATCACTTAGAAATATCGCCATCATCGCCCACGTTGACCACGGCAAGACCACCCTCGTGGACGAGATGCTCAAGCAAGGCGGCGCTTTCCGGGAAAACCAGGAAGTCAAGGACCGGGTCATGGACTCCGGTGACCTGGAGCGGGAGCGCGGCATCACCATTCTGGCCAAGAACACCGCCATTCAATATGGCGACGTGAAGATCAATATCGTCGACACGCCGGGCCACGCCGACTTTGGCGGCGAGGTCGAGCGGATCCTGAAGATGGTCAACGGCGTCATCCTGCTGGTGGACGCCGCCGAAGGCCCCATGCCCCAGACCCGCTTCGTCCTCTCCCGCGCCCTGGATCTGGGCCACCGGGTCATCGTGGTCATCAACAAGATCGACCGCCCCGACCAGCGCATCCACGAGGTCATGGACGAGGTGCTGGAGCTGCTGCTGGACCTGGACGCCACGGACGAGCAGCTGGACTCCCCCATGCTCTTCTGCTCCGCCCGCCAGGGCATCTGCTCCCGCGACCCCGACGTGCTGGGCACCGACCTCAAGCCCCTGTTTGAGACCATCCTGAGCTACATCCCCGCCCCCGAAGCCGACACGGAGAAGCCCTTCCAGATGCTTGTCTCCTCCATCGACTACAACGAGTTCGTCGGCCGCATTGCCATTGGCCGCATCGAGCAGGGCACCATCAAGCAGAACCAGGAGATCACCGTCTGCAACTACCACGACCCCGACCAGAGCCGCAAGGCCAAGGCCGTGAGCCTGTACCAGTTCGAGGGCCTGGCCCGCGTGCCCGTCACCGAGGCCAGCGCAGGCAACATCATTGCCATGTCCGGCATCGGTGACATCACCATCGGCGACACCATCTGTGCCGCCGGTCTGTCCGAGCCGCTGCCTTTCGTAAAAATTTCCGCCCCCACCATGGAGATGACCTTCTCCGTGAACGACTCCCCCTTCGCCGGGCGGGAGGGCAAATACGTCACCTCCCGGAACCTGCGCGACCGTCTCATGCGGGAAACGCTGAAGGACGTGTCCCTGCGGGTCAGCGACACCGACTCTACCGAGGCCTTCAACGTGGCCGGCCGCGGTGAGATGCACCTGTCTATCCTGATCGAGACGATGCGCCGAGAGGGCTATGAGTTCCAGGTCTCTCCCCCCCGCGTGCTGTACCAGGAGATCGACGGCGTAAAATGCGAACCCATGGAACGCCTGGTCGTGGACGTCCCCTCCGATTCCGTGGGCGCCGTCATTGAAAAGATCGGCTCCCGCAAGGGCGACCTGCTGGAGATGACCCCCGTGGGCACCCGGATGAAGATCGAGTTCCTGGTCCCCGCCCGCGGTCTGTTCGGCTACCGGAATGAGTTCCTGACCGACACCCGTGGCGAGGGCATCATGGCCTCCGTTTTCGATTCCTACGCGCCGTTCAAGGGCGACCTGAGCCGCCGCAGCTCCGGGAGCCTCATCGCATTCGAGACCGGTGACTCCGTCACTTACGGTCTGTGGGCCGCCCAGGAGCGCGGCGCTCTCTTCATCGGCCCCGGCGTTCCCGTTTACGGCGGCATGGTCGTTGGTGAGACGCCCAAGAGCGAGGACATCACCGTGAACGTCTGCCGCAAGAAGCAGCTGACCAACATGCGTGCCTCCGGCTCCGACGAGTCCCTCCGCCTGGTGCCCCCCCGCAACATGAGCCTGGAGCAGTGCCTGGAGTTCCTGGCCGACGACGAACTGCTGGAGGTCACCCCCGAAAACCTCCGCCTGCGCAAGCGTATCCTCAACCACGAGATCCGCATGAAGGCCCTGAAGGGGAACAAAAAGTATCAGGATCTCTGATCCACAAGACAGCACACAGCCTGCCGGGAGCATATCATTCCTCTCCCGGCAGGCTGTTTTTCTTTTCTTTTCTGTTGTCTCATGGTATACTAAAGAAAAAGGAGGGCTGTCTATGACGACGGAACAACTGGCACGCAGGACCGCCGCTTTGAAAACTGCCGACGCGATCAACGCCATCGAGGGCGTTCCCGTTTCTGACTATGCCAAAACACTTTCCTTCTGCTGGGCTAGGGGAGAGTTGACCGGCCCCCAGATGAAACAAGCTCTACTGGCCTTTCATCAGCGGCTGGCCCAAGGAGCATCCGGCCATGTCTGATCCCTATCTCTATGAAGAGATCCCTGTTCTAAAAAATAAGCTGGACATTCGAGTGGAAGAGACGCTGGCGCTTGTGGAAGCCGAGCTGTCTCGTGCCAATATGATGCTGTTGTATGAGCAGGGATTCCACGATTTTTCTCCCGACGGGCTCCGTTTCATTCATCAGGAATTGTTTGGTGACATCTATGATTGGGCTGGTCAGTACCGTATCATCAACATCGAAAAGCGGGAGCGTCTGCTGGCAGGCCGCAGCGTTTGGTACAGCAACGACGAGGACATCCCGCACGATCTGCAAATCATTTTTCAAGAAATGAAAGCTGTCTCCTGGACGGAGCTTTCTCATTTGGACTTTGTGCAACAGATCACACATTTCTTCCCCAGGCTTTGGCAGGTGCATCCGTTCCGCGAAGGAAATACCCGTACTATTGTCATGCTCATGACGTTTTTTGTGGAGCACTACGGCTATTTCATGGATCAGGAACTCATGGCTGCCAGCGCAGGATATGTGCGGGATGCCTTTGTCATGGCGTCTATTGGGCAGTATGCAGAGTATGAACACTTGGAGCGTATTTTAGAGGATGCCATCTGCACTTCCCCGTTGGAATACGATCTGCCGTCTCTCTCCGACTCCCCCTCTCCGCTCCGTAAAAAATACCAAAAATATCAGAAAGAACCCTATCACCCTGAGCCGCACTATCAAAAAGACAAAGGAGACTCCCCCCCATGAAAAAGCCTAAAATTCGTCTGACTCTCATCGACCGCAAAGGTGCGCACCCCTGCCACCGGGGCCACAAGATCGGCGACAGCTTCGACTTCGACACCCAGCGCGGCGAGCTATGTCCCATGGCCTGTCACGTGGCCTTTCCCTACATCGACATCCTCCGCTATGGCGGCCACCTCCCCAGCCGGGAGGACGGGACCTTTGCCTTTTGCTGCCGATGTGGATGTGATCAACGTATTTCAGATCACGATAGAAGAGTAAGAAATTGCGCCACAGGCTTTCGATCGCCTGCGGCGCTTTTCAAAGCCTTCCCCGAGGGGGAAGGTGGGCCGGGCACAAGCCCGGGTCGGATGAGGGCTACTTATCGCAAAGAATCGGTTGTGTACTAAGGCAACACCGCACGATGTAGAACCACCCACGAGATCCATCTGGCGAAGCCAGACACCATGAGGGGCAGGGTGCCTCTCCAGGCTCTGCCTTAGTACACTACGGCTCACTTTCGGCAGGTAGCCCTCATCCGTCCGCTTCGCGTCCACCTTCCCCCTCGGGGAAGGCTTTTTTCGTGGTTGCATCGACTTTCATTATATCGTATTACCCCGCCCGCTTCTCCATCATCCGCACCGCCACCGGCACGGACAGCAGGCAAAGCACCACGCCGCCCAGCAGAGCCAAGGAAGCGCTTACGCCGAGCGCTGAATGGAACGGAAAGCCAAGGTTACTCAGCACAGCCATCAGGATCGCCGCCGCTACATAGATCAGCCAGATACAGATCCGCCCCTTCTCCACCCCCACCCGAAACAGGATCGGGAAAGAAACCGCCTGGGTCCCCAGCGCCAGGGCCACCAGCCAGACCAGACCGGTCACCTCCGTCAAACCAAGCCCATGCCTCTGAATGGTATAGCCCAGCAGGCACATAACAGCCCCAAAGGCCAGCGCCGCCCAGCCGGAAACATAGCGGCTGAGCACCCGCTCCCGGTCGGCGTAGGGCAGCATCCCCGCCAGGGTGTCCCACTTGCTCCGCTCGTCGAAGCTCATCAGCGTCGTGGGAAACATGATCCCGGCATAAATCAGGAAAAAGCCATTGAGCCGAAGCTGCGGCATCAGGCAGAACAACGCCACCAGCAGCACCAAAATCTTGAGCTGGCCCCAGATCACACAGGCGTCTTTATACAGTAAAGCTTTCATGTCCAGACCTCCTAGTTCATCGTTCATACAAGCGCACGGACAGCAGAAACGAGACGCACATGGCCAGCACCATAACAACCACTGTCATTCCAGGATGCGCTGCAATGGCTTCGTAACACTGCTCCATGATCCAGCCGCTGCCACACAGGACAAACACTGCCAACGCCATAGCCGCTATCGTATTCTGTTCTCTCTTTTCTCGGCCATAATATGCAAAGGCCGCCGGGAAACAGCATAGCAGCGCCAACACCCCCATCAGCACAAAGAAAGGAAACAATTTTCTCGCCATAGCATTGTTGTAAGGCAGGAGCTTCTCCACCCCCAGCAATACCACCAGCCCCACCAAAAAAGACACACCACCCAGCAAATACTTTCCCAGCACCACCGTCCAGAGTGGATAAGGAAACATCCGCTCGCCCCCATCTCGCTTCATCAAAAGCAGAGGGACACTCAGCGCTGGAATCAGCAACGCAACAAAGGGGAGCTGTTCTTTTCCCTGAGAAATCACCAAAAAACACCAGAGCAGGATCGTCCCCAGCTCCGCCGCCAGAACGGAGCGGAACAACGTCCGAACGTCTCGGAAAAACAGCGCCCGCAGAAAATTCAGCGTCTTCACCCCGGCTCCCCTCCTTTCCGGGCCAGAAAGAGGATAATATCCTCTAGGCTCGTGTGTTCCATGACAAAGCCGGCCGGAATTTTCTCCCGGCGGACCAGGGCTTCCGCGCCGTAAGGTCCCACCCGCTGGCCCGCGATGGCGGCGGGGTCCAGCTCCTGAAGCTGGGCAGCGGGGAGCCTGACCAGAGCGTACTCTTCCAGCAGGCGATCCTTTTCCTCAAAAAGCAGCAGCTTTCCCTGGTGGAGAAAGGCGATATAGTCGCATACCTTTTCCAGGTCGCTGACGATATGGGACGAGAGGACCACGGTGTGCGCTTCCTCGCGGGTGAAGTCCAGCAAAATATCCAGGACTTCCTCCCGCACCATCGGGTCCAGGCCGCTGGTGGCCTCGTCCAGCAGCAGGAGCTTGGCCCGGTGGGACAGCGCCACGGCCAGAGCCAGCTTCATCTTCATGCCGCGGGAGAAGTCCTTGTTGGCTTTGTCCAGAGGAATGGAAAAGCGCGTGAGATACCCGGAAAACGTCTCCGGCTCCCAGCGTTCGTAGGTCAGGGCCATAAGCTTTCCCACTTCCCGGGCGGTCAGCGTCTCCGGCAGACAGGATTCGTCCAGGACGATGCCGATGTCCTGCTTCACGCGCAGGAAGTCCTTGCTCTGGTTATCCACGCCCAGCAGAGAGACGCTGCCCGCGTCCCGGCCGATGGTGTTCATCAGCAGGCGCAGGGTGGTGGATTTGCCCGCGCCGTTCTCCCCCACCAGGCCCAGGATGGTCCCGCTGGGCAGGGAAAAAGATAGGTCGTGCAGGGCAAAGCCCTCATAGGTCTTGTGCAGACCCCGGCAGTCGATGGCGTTCATCGCGGTCCTCCCTTCGCGTCTTGGTCGGCTTGGTAGCTTTGGCGCAGCAGATCCACCAGCTCCTCCTCCCCCAGCCCGCAGCTGGTGGCCAGGGGCAGGACGGCGGAAAAATGCTCCTCGATCTGGGCCAGGTAGCCTTCCCGGATCTGCGCCGTGTTGTTCTCCGCCACATACGAGCCTTTGGCGGGGATGGTGCGGATAAACCCGGCCTGCTCCAGCTCCTCATAGGCCCGTTTCGTGGTGATGACGCTCACCCGCAGGTCCTTGGCCAGCGCCCGGATGGAGGGCAGCGGCTGGCCCGGCACCAGCGTTCCGCCCAAAACTTGGTCCCGGATCTGGTGGTAGATCTGCTCGTAAATGGGCCTGTCGGTGGCGTTACTTAAAATTAAGTTCATCGTGTTCACGCTCACTGTTCATGTGGTATATATACAGTATATGCAGTTTCCTTCTCTCTGTCAAGCCCCAATTGACAAATGCCCCGGCATAGGCTAAAATAAAGTGGCTGTCTGAAAGACGGCCACGCAAATTAACTTCATAAACCTATGTCTCAGTAGCTCAGCTGGATAGAGCACACGCCTCCTAAGCGTGGGGTCGGAGGTTCAAATCCTCTCTGGGACGCCAGCCAACAACGCCGAAAGCCTTTGTTTTCAAGGGTTTTCGGCGTTTCTTATTTCAAAAAATAAAAAATTTTGTGTTTTTGAAAGTGACATCTTGCATATACTATTCGCAGACAGTATAATACGTACATCGAAGCAGTTTCAAGAAATGAAAAAATTTCAATTTTTGAAAGCGGGTGACGATATGAAAACAATCACGAGAGCAAACTATCTCGGTAGAATCATTGACCTGAATGGCACGCCTGACATCAAGATCATCACGGGTATTCGTCGATCTGGTAAGTCCAAACTGATGCAGGCGTATATTGCGTATCTGAAAAGCAACTTTGAAAACATCAATATTATCTTCATTGACTTCATGGATTTAGCGTATGAAGAAATCAAGGAATACCATGCCTTACACGCCTATGTGGAAGAACATTATCAGGAAGGCAAAACGAACTACCTGTTTGTAGACGAGGTTCAGATGTGTCCCAAGTTTGAGCTGGCAATCAATAGCCTGTACTCTAAGGGAAAATACGACATCTATGTAACAGGCTCCAATGCTTTCCTGTTGAGTGCGGATCTGGCAACTCTGTTTACTGGGCGCTATATTGAAATTCATGTGTTTCCGTTCAGCTTCCAGGAGTATTGCCAATATTATGATGATGTTAGTGATAAGGATAAGCTCTTTGATGATTACGCCATCAAGGGTGGTTTAGCAGGCTCCTATGCTTACAGAACCGAAAAAGACAGAACAAATTATATCAAAGAGGTCTATGAAACCATCGTCACAAGAGATCTGGTGCAGAAGTACGCTTTGCCAGACACTTTGGTTTTACAACGCCTGAGCGAGTTCCTGATGGATAACATCAGCAACCTGACTTCTCCGAATAAAGTCAGTCAGCTTCTGACAGCAAACGAAACCCCAACCAATCATGTAACCATCGGCAAGTATATTAAGTATTTGTGCAATGCTTTTGTGTTTTATGATATTAAGAGATACGACATCCGTGGCAAGAAATATCTTGAAAGTTCTGAGAAGTTCTATTTGTGTGACAGCGGTATCCGATATGCAGTACTCGGAAGCAGAAACATGGACTATGGCAGAGTCTATGAGAATATTGTTTGTATCGAACTTCTTCGCCGTGGATACGATGTTTATGTCGGCAAACTCTATCAAAAGGAAATCGACTTTGTTGCTCAGAGAGGCAGCGAGAAGATTTATATTCAGGTCAGCGACAACATTTCCGGACAGGAAACATTTGAAAGAGAATGTTCTCCTCTGCTTCAGATCCGAGATGCTTATCCTAAAATGATGATCGCCAGAACCAAGCACCCGAAATATACCTATGAAGGAATCGAGATTCATGACATAGCCGATTGGCTGTTGCAGGAATAAGCAAGGCGAACTATCTCCGTCATACTCTCTTGGAATGATGGAGATCGTTTTATTATGACGGAGATTCGCGTTTTTCTCCTTGACAAGAGAAGAAGGCAATTATATAATGAACACCGTTCATATTGAGGTGGTTGGATGAATACAGCGGTAACATCAAAAGATGAGATCTTGAAAACCAGCCGGGAACTGATTCGACAGCAGGGCTGGTCAGCGCTCAGTATTCGCTCGGTTGCCGCCGCCTGCGGCGTATCGGTGGGGTCGATCTACAATTATTTCGATTCCAAAGCGGTCCTGCTGGGGGCCACGGTAGAAAGTGTCTGGTGTGAGATTTTCCACTGCCCGGAACAGGAGGCCGTGTTTCAGGACACGCAGGCCTGCATTATCTGGATGTATGAGCGGATGAACTACGGCTGCAAGCAGTATCCGGGTTTTTTTACCCTCCACTCCCTGGGGTTCCTGCGGGAGAATAAATCGGATGGGAGACGGCGGATGCAGCAGACCTGGCAGCATATTCTATCGGGCCTGTGTTCTGTCTTGAAGCGGGATGCAAAGGTTCGTCCGGATGCGTTCACGGAGCAGTTTACCGCAGAGAAATTTGCGGATGTTCTGTTTTCCTTGATCCTCTCTGCCCTGCTGCGCCAGGATTATGACCCCAGTGCCGTGCTGGAGATCGTTCGCAGGACCCTGTATTAAACCAAAAATTCCCACTGTGAGGTGGGGATTTTTTATCCCAGAAAATGAACATCGTTCAATTGCGGTTGATTGCCGTCTTTTATACCGGCCTGGGGGCTTCCCTTTTGTTGGCCGGATTGTTGTTCGGCGGTCACTTTGGCAAAAGCATGTTGGCCAAGTCCAGGCTGCAACGCGATGAAAACAGCATGTAAAAAAACGCTGGTGGTTCCATGACGGACCGCCAGCGTTTTTTCTGCTCTTTTATTGGTTGGTTTCTTCTTCCGCCTGCTCCATCTGCATGAGCGCATAGCAGAGCTGAAGCTGCCGCGCCTTATGGATGCCGGTCTTTTCATAGAGTCTTTTGCGGTAGGTCGCGATGGTGCTGGGGGCGCAGCCCGCCTGCTCTGCGTACTGACGGGTCGTCAGACCACTGGCAAGGGCCTGGCACACCTCAAGCTCTTTGGCGCTGAGCTTGGCGTAGCCCTCCAGAAATCTCTCATAGTCAGCCGAGTCGATCGCTTTGTTCCCGAAATGCGCCAGGCGGCGGATCTCCGTCTGGGAATCGTCCAGCTGCCCCTGCATGTCCTCTGTCTGGCTGCGCATGTCCTCCACCTGCCCCTGCAGGTTCTGCTTTTCGGTAAGAAGCCGCTCGTTCTGAGAGCGGAAGCGGTCGGCCCGCGCCTGGATGTCCTGCTTCTCCGTTTCCAGGTGCGTGATGGTCTGCTCATGGAAGCGCAGCCTTGCGGAGACGGGCCGCAGCTCGTCAAAGGTCATCTGGGCCTCGCCGCCGTCCTCCTTCTTGAGCAGGTCGATGTCCCGCATGACGGGACGCAGGTAGCGGCGGGTATAGTACAGGCAGCAGACCACGCCGAAAAACAGCAGCAGCAGCAACAGGCCGCCGATCTCCAAGGCGCTTTTCAGCAGGACCTGGTCATAGTCGCTCTTGGGGAGCATCACCGTCAGCGTGTGCGGCTCCGGGTCCCCGCTGGCCACCAGAAACGACTTGGAAAGCCCCACAAAGGAGAGGTCCGCTCCGCTGTAAGCCGTAAGGCCCTCCCGGATGCCCTTTTCCGTCAGAAGCTCCTCCGGCACGAAGCAGAAGCCGTCGGCGGGATAGGTGATGAGGCTTTGGGGGATCTCCAGCCCTGCCGTGCCGTCCGACAGGACGCAGGCGAGGCTGCGGATGCCGGAGGGCTGGACATGGTGGGTGGCAAAGTAGCTCTGGTTGATGGCAAAGCCGCACAGCCCATACACCGTGCCGTCCGCCCCCAGCATGGGCACGGTCAGCAGGATCGCCCGCTCCGAGGTGTCGGGCAGGGTCAGCAGTGCGGTGGTCCGGCAGTGGCGGTCAATGGGGGCGGACGCCGTGTGCAGATGCTCGGCAAGGCCGGGGAACTCCGCCAGCGCAAACTCCTGCGCCCACTTCCGGTGGGGCATCACATGATGCTGCCGCCCAACGTCCGCCATGCCCCGGTAGAGCAGGAAGTCGCTGGCCATGCGGGCGGAGTTGCTCCGCTGGATGTACAGGCCGCCGCAGGACCCGTCCCCGCCCAGGGAACTGTTCAGCAGCACGAAGGCGCCGGAGCAGTCCACCTGCCGGCCATACTGACACAGCGGCTCCAGCATGGCCTCCTGCAACGCCTCCATCGCATCGGCGTCTCCGCGAAGGGCGGAAAAATCCGCCGTCCGTTCCTCGATGAGGTCGGTCATGTCCTCCGACAGATGGACACCCATGACGGAGACATTCCGCCACATGGACTCCATATCCGAGGCAAAGGCCTCCATGCGGAAGTTCAGCGACGTGACCATCCCCTCCCGCGGGCTTTTGAGCTGGTCGAAGAAGAACAGGCCCGCGACCAAGGTCGCCGCCAGAAGGATGGCCAGGGTGATCATATAGAAGGCCAGCCGCTTCTGCATGGAGCGCCGGATGCTATGCAGTTCTGAAAGAGCGGGTCGCGTCATGCCCCATAACCTCCAAAGATCGTTTCCGTCACTGGATCGAGCAGAGCAGCGCCCAGGTCTCCTCCGCTAGGGCGTCCACGTCCTCCCCGGCAGCGGCGCGGGCGGGCAGCTCCTGCTGCATCTGGCGCAGGCCGTCATACAAGGCCGTCACCTTGCCGTAGTAGCCCTCGAAGCGTGGCTCGGACACGGGGGTGTCGTTCTCCCGCATGGTCTTCAGCGCGGCGTAGAGCTGCTGGTAGCTCTCCACCGGCTCCGGGAACTTGTCATAGGTCTCAATGTCGTCAAAGGCCCCGTTGCGCACCGGCATATAGCCGGTCTGGGCCACGAAGTCCAGGTTGCGCTCCGCCTCCGTCAGCCAGCGGACGAAGAGCGCCGCGGCCTCCGCCTTCTGCTCCGTGGTCCGGTAGGCACACAGGCCCACGCCCGCCTGCGTCATCAGGGCGTCGCGGCCTGCGGTCATGGGCATGGGCAGAACGTGGAGGTCCATCGGCTCCTGCGTGCCGTCCCGATAGGTGACGGTATCATTATAGTACAGGATCGCCGCCGAGGAGCCGAGGCCGGAGAGCACCTCGCCGGTCATCACCTGCGTGTTGGAGTAGAGGTCGGACACCACGATATGCCCCTGGGCCAGGGCGCGGGCGAACTGCATCCAGCTCTCTTTGAACACGGCGTTGTCCGTGTCGTACCAGCCGTCCTCGGTGTAGAAGTCCTCGCTGCCGCGCTCCAGGGCGCAAAGCTCCACGGCGCGGAGGGGGTAGTCCAGGGCGCAGAAGGGCTTGCCGGACCAGTCGTAGAACTGCCCGGCGGCGTCGTAAAAGCCCTCCCAGGTGGCAAGCTCGTCATAGCTTACGCCGGTGGCCTGGGCGAAGCGGTCGAAGCCGCTGCCGTTGCACATGAGAAGCTGGGTGGACTTGGAGATGGGAAAGAGCAGCAGCTTCCCGTCCTCCGCCGTGCCGTCGGCCAAAAAGCCGGGCACGAAGTCGGACAGCTCCTCCTGCGTGAACCAGTCGTGCCAGTCCACCAGGTTCTCCTCCCCCAGGGCCGTGGCGTCGCTGATGTGGCAGGTGAAGAGGTCCGGCATCTCCTGCAGGTCGCCGCCGTTCTGTGCCTCCTTCAAAAAGCCGCCGATCTTGGAGGCGCTGGAGAGGTTCGTCACCTGCACCCGGACGCCCTGCTCCTGCCCCACGGTGTGGTTGAACTCCTGCACCAAAACGTCCATGGGGGAGCCGGACTGCTCGCCGTAGACGTGCCAGAAGTTGACCGTGACCGGATCGTTTTTGTCCAGCAGCGTCTCCTCTCCGCAGCCGGTGAGGGCCAGGAGAAGGGCTGCCAGCAGCAGCAGGGGCAACATGCGCTTTTTCATGGGCAGGACCTCCAAAAATAGAACAGACGTTCGTGAATTTGCGGTGTTTTTTCGGGTTTTTTGAAAATTTTTTTCCGGTTTGTCCCCCAAACGAGGCTTTTGGGGGACAGACAGGATCCAAAATCTATGGTATAAGGGGGTACACAGAGCCACCCCCAGGCGGGACGGCTGCCGCGTGTACTTCCCTATTGTAGCATATCTCCCGGCCTATTTACAAGGCAAAAACGGAAAAAGAAAGGAGGGCTGCGGATGGCACAGGCAAAGAAAACGGCGACCTACCGGGTCGTCACCGACGCAGGCGGCGGCAGGAGCTTCCGCTTCTACTGCGACCTCTCCGGTGAGCTGTGCTGCGTGACGAAGCCTCTCCGGGCGGACACGGAGCAGGCCGCGCTGGCGCTGGCGTGGGAGACGGAGGGCCGGTGGCACTTCAACCGCTGCCCGGCGTGCGGCCGGTATGTCTCCTCCGCCATGTTCAACGTCAACGCGGGGCGGTGCCTGGACTGTGCGCCGTGGGAGAGCGAGTACCCCTCGTTCTGCCACCACTGCGGCGTCCGCCTGCGGGAACCGGACGCCTGCTTCTGCCCCGTCTGCGGGGCGAGATTGCAGGTGGGCGGCACAGACGGAAAGGAGGAAGCCACCAAATGACAGACTATGACCTGAGGACCCGAAAAGCCCTGCGCCGGGTGATGCTGCTGGAATATGGCTTCGGGCCGGAGACGCTGCAGCAGCGCAAGGTCTGCCCGGCCTGCGGCAGAGCCAACCGCGCCCAGGACACGCATTGCACCGACTGCGGCGCGGCCCTGCCGGAGAAAACGCTCTATGACCTCTACCGCGCCCGCCACCGCTGCTGCCTCCACTGCGGCGTGGTGGTGACCGACGTGGCGGTCTACTGCCCCGAGTGCGGCACTCGCCTGCCCAAGGCGGCGCGGAGACGGGGGGCGGCGGGATGAACCTGTTCCGACTGTGGGAGCCGGCGAAGGTCGCCGTCTGCTGCGCCGTCCCCGCCATGACCCGCCGCGCGGCGGACTGGCTGCGGAAGCTGGGGGGCTGCCGGCCCATCGCCGTCCTCTCCGACGAGTGCGAGGACGTGGTCTGGCAGTGCGCCACGGAGCAGGTGGACCTGCTGCTGCTGGAGACCGACTTCTCCGACGGCGTGGAGGACAAGGACGTCTCCGCCCGCTGTGAGATCGCCGTCCGGGTCCGGCAGGCGCTGCCAAAGTGCCGGGTCTGCCTCCTCTCCCAGGTGGGCTACCCGGAAAAGCGGGCCGCCCTGGACAAGGCCGTGGAGCTGCACCTCATCGACGGCTACTGCCTGGGCGACCTGACGGCCCGGCAGGTGCGCTCCTGGCTCAGCGAAGCAACGCAGCCCACGCAAAGCCCAAGCACCCGATGAACCACCCCCCGGCCGCCCCAGGCCGGAGAGACCAACAAGGAGGAAGAAAGACATGAGAAAACAAATCACCAGCCTGCTCCTGACGCTGGCCATGCTGCTCTCCCTCGTGCCCACCCTGGGCGTGACGGCGAGCGCGGCAGAAATGCTGCCGTTTTATGAGGTCGGTACTTATCAGGAACTGAGAAGTGCGGTTCTCAGCGGAAAACCGAGGATTAAACTCAAAAATGACATTAATACACGCGATGTGTATGCCTCTGGCATTGGCATACCGGAAGACGAGATGATAACTATCGGGTACAATGCAGATATCACTCTTGATCTGAACGGCTGCACGCTGGCGCTGGAAACTCTGGTCAGAGGTGGGGTTAACTTTTTTACGGTCTACGGAGAGTTGGAAATCAAAGATTCCAGCCCTAGTCAAAACGGAAAAATCACCGGGAAATTCCCAGTCGTGATGGCCTCAATGTTCCGTACGGACGGCGGCACGCTGACACTGCAAAGCGGCACACTGATGACCTATTCAAATAAAAATGATGTAATCACGGTCGGAAACTCCGGCCATGTTGTGATCAATGGCGGCAGGATTTGCAGCGGCACATGGGACACTAGCTCGGCTTCTCCGTGCGGCTATGCTGTGCTTGCCGTGTCAGATATTGCGGATGTCGAGGCAATGGAGGTCATCATCAATGACGGCGAATTTGACGGCGCAGTTGGCTTCTTCCCGCGCAGTGAATTTACTTGCAAGGAACCGCGCTTCCACATCAACGGCGGTACCTTTAAGAAAGATGTGCTGCTCCGGTGCGGGCAAAAGACGTTCAAGACCCATTCGCCCATTCTGGAGATATGCGGTGGCAGCTTTGAAGGTGGATTGAAGATATACGATTGGGGAATGGACCTCATAGATCCATACGGTGATGCTGCGCAGAGTTATCCGCCTTTTAAACTGCTTGGCGGTACATTTAGCTGCACGATGGACCTTTGTTATGAGAAAAGCTCTTGGAAATTCTATTCTCCTAAGTTGGACCAATTTATAGACGCACTGAAATATGAACGTATGGGGCCGGTGTTTGCGGCAATGTTTGAAAACAGCGCGATTGTTAAGCCGAGCGGTACTTATACCACTGATAATATCGGCAAAGGCATGGATTGGGCAATAAGGGAAGGATACGGCACTTATTTTCAGATGCTTCTCAAGGGGACTGCGGCCAATCCCGTCCGAATCATCCCCGACGCATGGGACATGAAGTCCGTCACGCTGGACGGCAAGTCCATCGACTACTTCAAGGACTGGAAGGGCACCGTTGAGCGGATGGACAACAGCAAGGCGCATACCCTCACCTTCCAGTGGAAGCCTTTGGCGACCGAATTGGTAAATGCAGGTTACAGCTATCGAGCCAAATGCGAGCATTATATTTCCGGTTCTACCGCAGTACAGAAGACAGAGACCATCGATGCCAATAACACCTCGCATACGGTCACCATTCCTAAGGGCGCAGACCCCAAGGTCTATTCCTATGATTTGCAGCTGAATCTGGATAAGAACGGCAGCTCCGTCGGCATTTTCACCAACAATCATATCGTCAAGCTGGTGGTCAGCGAAGCGCCGGAGGTCAAGATCCTCACGGGCAAGGCGAGCTACATAAACAGCGCCGTTTTCGGTAAGCCCGTCCTCTTCTCCGGCACCATAACCCCGGGCGTCTACATCTGGGAGTGCCAGTTCCAGTGGCAGCGCAGCACGGACGGCGGCAGCACATGGAAGGATATTCCCGACGCGACCGATGGCCAGTATATCCCCGGTGCGGCTGACATGGGCGAGAACGTCCGCATCCGCGTCGTCATCACGAAGAAGGGCTATCTCGGCGAGATCGTCAGCGCACCGGCGAAGGTCAGCAAGGCCGCCAACGACAACACCCCGTCGCTGCCGAACGTTACGGCACAGAAGAACGCCGACGGGACCTACACGGCGTTTCAGATCAGCAACTTCAAGTCCGATCAGGAGTACATCTACACCACCAGCGCCCCCACCTCCGGCAACGGGTGGCCCACCGGCGGCACGCCGATCACCTCCGCCACGGTGAACGGCCTGAACAAGGGCAGCACCTATTACATTTTCACCCGCTACAAGGGCACCGACACCCACCAGACCGGCTCCAAGGTCAGCAGCACCAGCGTGCTGCTGGACGAGATCACCATGCTCAACCGCGTCATCCTGACGGACGCAAACGGCAGGAAATACAACTTCTACGGAAGCGGGAACATCATTTACATCAAAAAGGGCGAGAGCGTGACCCTCACCGCCAAGACGAACCCCGTCGGTGCTACGACATGGTCTGGTTTTACCTTTAAGTCCCAGTACGGTGCATCCGCTCCGTTCACCGTGACCGCCCCCACCGGCCCGGTGGCCTCCGGCAGTACGATCCCCAGCGTCACCATCCGGGGCGATACCGTGGGAACGGGCACATTGGCGGCGGAGTACGGCGGCTACACCCCGCAGTCCTACGGCACCTGGAGAGTGCATGTCTACGAGAACGTGAGCGACATCGGCACGGCCGCCGACATCATCGTCGCCCCCAGCTTCCCCGACCTGACGATGCGCCCCGGCGAGACCATGCCCCTGCCGGAGTATGCCGTTTCCGTGTACCCCAAGGGTGCGCTGGACAACTACACGCTGGAATGGCGCATCATCAAGGTCGGAAGCGGTGGCGCTGCGTATTCGATGCGTGATGATCACATGACGCTGGAGAACGGCAAGATCGAGCCGACAAAGGCGCATACCGGATCGGAGAAAACCAGACTGGAGCTGGTTGCCGTCAACAAGACCAAGCCGACGGATATCAGTTCGTTTTCTCCGTCTGTCGGCTTCTATATCACCGTGGGCGACGCTCCCCTCGTTGAACTGACCGGCCTGACCCTCACCCCGAAGAAGGTGGACCTGGAGGTCGGCAAGACCTGCCAGCTCTCCGCCGTGAAGGAGCCTGCCAACGCAGAGGGCAGCCTGACCTGGACGAGCAGCAAGCCCGCCGTTGCGGCGGTCGACAAGAGCGGCAAGGTCACGGCCAAGGGCGAGGGCACGGCGACGATCACCGTCACCTGCGGCACCAAGTCCGCAGCCTGCACGGTCACGGTCAGCAAGCCCCTCGTTCCCGAAGTTCCCGGCACCACCTTCACCGACGTGCCCGCAGGCGCTTACTATGAGGAGGCCGTCGGCTGGGCCGTGGAGAAGGGCATCACCAAGGGCACCAGCGACAGCACGTTTACCCCCGACGGCGTCTGCACCCGCGCCCAGGCCGTCACCTTCCTGTGGCGGGCCGCTGGCAGCCCCGCTGCCAAGGCCGGTTCCCTGCCCTTCGCCGACGTGAAGGCGGGCAGCTACTACGATGACGCGGTGCGGTGGGCCGTGGAGAACGGCGTCACCGTCGGCACCTCGGCAACGACCTTCAGCCCCAACGCCACCTGCTCCCGGGCGCAGATCGTCACCTTCCTGTGGCGGGCGCAGAAGTCCCCGGCGGCAGGCAGCGCAAATCCGTTTGACGACGTTGCCGGCAGCGCTTACTACGCCGACGCCGTGCAGTGGGCCGTCCAGAAGGACATCACCAAGGGCACCGGCGCCACGGCCTTCAGCCCCGACGCCAACTGCATCCGCGCCCAGATCGTCACCTTCCTCTACCGCAGCATGAAGTGACGGTTCGAGGCATTCTCCAGCCATCGCATCATAGCATAACAGAGAACGAACCGGCGCGGCGGCCCC
>OLRG01000354.1_pt1 | contig 46023 bp, 36 predicted proteins | sample 1672331 | NCBI WGS metagenome assembly OLRG01 (sample SAMEA3136672, study PRJEB25190) | human gut metagenome
CAGCTTTTTGCGCAGGGACTGGATATGTACATCCACCGTGCGGTTGCCGTGCCCCCCACCCCGACCCCAACGCCCACGCCGACGCCAGCCCCCACCCCCAAGCCGGACCAGGAGAACAACGGCGGGGGCGGCGGAAGCGCGGCTCCCACGCCCGCGCCAAAGCCCAACTATTCAGAGACAGCCAAAGACCCGGAGACGCCCAAGGGGGAACCGGGCGACTCCGGCTGGGGTGATGCAACGAATATCCAAATCGATTCTACTTCTCCAAGACCAGGGGACGAAACAGATGAGAATACAAGCATCACTTTAAATATCAGTATGTCTGCTTCCTGTCCATTGTACTGTGGACAGAGTATCGATTCATTAACGATTTTTCGGGCGTTAGATACTTATGTATCGGTCATAAAAAGGGACTTGAGTGCTTGGCCGCCTGTCGATACGACCTATTACTATTGGGGGGAAAGCCAGTTCAACAAGCTTTTCCGCATCGACAGCGTGTCTTTTGACGGCGGCGAGACCTACAGCAACCAATTCCCGATGACCATTCCAGAGGGCTTACAGGCCGAAGCGATGAAAATTCGGGTTTCCTATCGTTATGACACTTCGGAAGCCTGGATCTCTTATGAAGAGCCAGTCAGCTGTACCCCCAAAGAAGCTCGCCTCTATGTGCTGTCCGAGCAGTTGAACCAGCAGAACCAAACCATAGATTCGTCCAAAGTGTTAAATTCTGTGTTTACTTCCGATAAATTCCCTTCCGTCGGCTCCCGGATAAACTTGTTTTATTATCAGAAAGCGTTGCTGAGAAAATCTATGGAAACGACGGACAAGCTGGAGAAGCTGTTCCCCGGCTGGCTGGAAAACGATCAGATCGTTCCGTTTTCCTATCCGGTGAGCAGCGGTCGGCACGTGCTGGAGCCAGCCTCTTTGGTAGACTACGATAGCAGTTTGTATGATGTCCGTTGGGCCTCCTACTATGTAGATGCCAATTATCAAGTACAGGACTCCGCTTTTGACGATTCCATGCTGTGCAGTTTGCAAACGCTGATGGACTATGGCGATACTCTGGAGAGCCAATCTGTTGACCGTCTCGTGGTTCCCCAATATGTCCAGGCCGTGGAGCTGGTTCGCTTGTTTGGAAAAATCGAAGTCAAGGAACTTGTCCTGCCCAGCTCGGTGATCTATGTCAACACCAAGGATCCGGATACCCTGTCTGTCAGAGAAAACTATGTGGTGGACAGCGCCAATCCGAAGTATACTTCTCAGGATGGCATTCTGTTCAGCAAGGACATGACCCAATTGCTGGCCGTGCCGACAGAGCGGGAGACACTGGAAATTCCGGCTTCCGTGGAAAGTGTGACCCTGTCGGGAAGCGATTGCCTGACCAAGCTGGTGTTCCAAGGTACTGCCCCGGACGCTCTGCCGGAGGTCAACTTTGAAGACCTGGCAAAGGCCAGTAAGCTGGTCGTCAAGCCAGAGGTTTTAGACCGCTTTCTGCAAAAAAAACGCACCGTGATCGAAAACCGCGGCTTCCAGGTTTCTGACACAGAGAAGCCGGACGTTATTTACACCGTGAAGAATGGCATGGTTCTTCGGAATGATGGCTCGTTGTCTGGCCTTATGCCCTCTGAGGACGAGATCTTGTATTTACCGAATGGTATTGAGAAGATAGACAGTGATGCGTTGCAAGGACAGAATCACCTGAACACGATCGTGATGCCTGCCGATGGAACTGTCGTTGAAACTGACGGCGCTTTGTTTGAAAACTATACGATCAAAAACGTGATCTGCTACAATCAGAACCAGGCGGAGGCCATCCGGGTTGTAGCCCCCGGAGGGGATAACGATCCAGGCATGCAGGATAACGAATGGGTACACCTATTTCATAATAGGAGAGAATAAGGCGGTCCTGCTCTCTGCCCCGGAAACGATCACGGAATTTACCGGCACGGAACTGGGAGAGGAGATCTCTATCTGCGAGATCGGCAATTACGCCTTTGCCCATTGCAAGAGCCTGCGCTATGTGACCCTGCCGGAGAGCGTCAAACATATCGGCACCCAAGCGTTTTACGGCTGCGATGCGTTGGAGGGCCTGCTGATCGACAGCCGAGACAGCATCGTGATCGGTGACAAGGCCTGGGATAACTGCCCGGCGCTGCGTTTTGTCGCGTCCAATGCGGCCAAGGCTGTGCGGCAAAACAACTATGACCCTACGCTGAATGTCACGTATACGGGGGCGGATCGGGATTCCCTTTTGGTGCAGTATCTGTTCTGCCTGCCAGACAAGCCGGGCTACTCTGAGCATTGGATGTCTTTCGAGGATCCCATCACGCACTTTATGATGGTCGATGTGGGAGGAGGAAGCAAGGCCCTGTGCGGCGCCAATAAACAGGAAGGTGCGTGGTTCGTGGCGCGAATGGGGAAAACGATGCCGAAGCAAGTCGAGTTACCCCCAAGCATCCGCTGGTTCTATTGCGGTTCGTTTTCCGGAACCGTGTCCTCTGATGAAGCGGGGTATACCATCAATTGGGAGGCGCTTACTGCCAACGCTCCAAACCATGCCAATTTGGGGATGAATGCGTATGCCTTTGCCCATTCGGACCTGGCGGGTACCATTACGCTGCCCGGTAACGTCGATTTTGATGACTATGCGTTCGCCTACTGTGATAAACTGACCTCTGTTGATTTTAGCGGTACGATCTCCCGGTTAGGCGAAAACCTCTTCATGGAGGACAAGGCGCTGAGCGAGGTGCGGTTTGGCACCTTTGCATCACCACCGGAACATGGACGCAACGAGCTGAGCAACCGGCAATTCAGCGGCTGTGACAAATTGCAGCGCATCGAGTTTACCAGTGTTACCCCGCCGACCTTGGGCTTTCTGGGGGTGGGGGATGCCTACGCCTTCACTTCCACGCCGGAGCAGGACGAAAAAAACAAGCTAACACTCACCGTGCCGGAGGGGAGCAAGCAAGCCTATTTGGATGCTTGGCGTTATGCCTTTGCCGGGTATGAGGACACAACGATCAACGGGATATTCAAGCCAGCCTACCAGATTATGCGGGAAAACATTAAGCATACGAGCAAGAACATTTCGGACGAAGAAGTGGACGCCAAAATCTACCAGACGCTGCTGTCCACGGAAAACCGCCTGCGGGGTCTGCTGGGGATGCAGAAGATCACAAAGCTGGACCACCTGTACAACTGGAAAACTACGTGGGGTGATGATCTCTTTATTCTGACCAGTGCTTACACGGATGCGACGGAAATCACGCTGGATGCGGAAATGCTGGATTTGCCTGAGGGATGGTCGATCGACTATATTGGTTCTCATGCGTTTGCAAACGCGCCGAACCTGACGCAGGTGACGGCAGACGCGAACACGATGCTTGCCCTGTACAGCGGAGCCTTTGCGGATGCGGAAAACCATCCGATCACGCTGATCTTCACGGGGAATGCAGATCCGAACACGATGGGCGTTGGCCTGGTGCCCGCCGGGGATGGCAAACGGTTTGATTTTACAGGCTTGAAGAAGGTCGTTCTTCCGAAAGGGACGGAGCAGACCTTCCTGGATCTCTGGCTCTATCCCACGTCCGGCTATGAGGATTATGCGGACCTGTATCTCCAAACCGCAGACGAACTATATGAGCAGAAGGAGCTTACAGACGATGTGGAGAAAAATAAGGAACTGATCGATGCTCGAATGGCTGAGATCATGCTGCCTTATGAAAATCAGCTTCGCCGGCTCTTTAGTATGGATAAAACCGACCATTTGACGGCCAGTCTGAGTGAATATCACGTCGATGTCCCGGACGGTCGGGACTGGTGGGACCTTGTCCAGGATGTGGAGATGAACAACGGCAGCAACAATGGATCGGGGGAGGATGACCTGACCGAAAGCCCTGCGCCGGGCCAGGAGGAAGACGGAGACACACCGGAGCCTGACATTCCCCCAGGGCAGGGTAGTTCCGACCAGACCAACCAGGACCAAACCACCCCGGACTAGACCGGGGAGGATAAGAAATCGGAGGAGACCACCGAGGGAGAGACCACGGACCGGCAAGACCCACCGAAGCCGGAGACCGCTCAGCCGGATCAGCCGGACACCTCCCAGCCGAGCGGACCGGAGCCGGCGGAAACGCCCGGCAGCACCACAGAGACAGAGGAGGCTGCATCATGATCGTGGAACAATCCAAGCAGATCATCGAGGAGGTCGGCAAGGCCTTCATCGGGAAGACGGACCTGGTGGAAAAGGTCCTCATGACCATTTACGCCGGCGGCCACGTCCTCTTGGAGGACTGCCCCGGCGTGGGCAAGACGACGCTGGCCATGGCCTTTTCCAAGGCGTTGGGCTTGCAGAACAAGCGGATCCAGTTCACGCCCGATACGCTGCCCTCGGACATCACGGGCTTTACCATGTACAACCGGGAGAGCAACCGGTTCGAGTACCGGGACGGCGCGGCCAACTGCCAGCTGCTGCTGGCCGACGAGATCAACCGGACTTCTCCCAAGACCCAGTCGGCCTTGCTGGAGGTCATGGAAGAGCACACCATCACCGTGGACGGCAAGACCCACGCCCTGCCGACCCCGTTTTTGTGCATCGCCACCCAGAACCCCCTGGGTTCGGCCGGTACCCAGCCCCTGCCGGAATCCCAGCTGGACCGGTTTATGGTCTGCCTCTCCATTGGCTACCCGACGCTGGAGAACCAGATGAAGATCCTCAACGCCCAGCGGTATTCCAACCCCCTGCTGGACCTGCATCCGGTCACGGACGCCGGGAATATCATCGAGGTGCAGAATTATCTGGCGTCCGTGCGCCTGGCCGACCCGGTGCTGAAATACGCCATCCGGCTGTGTGAAGCCACCCGTGTCCACCCCCTGGTGGAGCTGGGCATCTCGCCCCGCGGCGTGGCGGCCCTGGTGAAGATGGCGCGGGCCAACGCCGTTCTGCGGGAGCGGAACTATGTGGTTCCGGAGGACATGCAGAATGTGTTTTTGGATGTGTGTGCCCACCGCCTTGTTCTGCGCCCCCAGGCCAGAGTGGACGGCCTGACGGCCAGGGAGGTCTTGGAAGAGGCCCTGACCAACGTCCGCCCGCCCCGGCCGGAGGACCGGTAACGCCATGCGGAAACGACGCCTCGTCTATTGGCTCGTGCTGGCGGTGCTGGCCGTGTTTTTGTTCTTTTTCAGCCGGCCCTTTTTCTTGTGGGCCCTGGCGGTGCTCGGCGTGCTGGCCCTGGTGGTGGCGGTCCTGCTGCGGCAGGATGCGAAAAAGCTGACCCTCCGCTTAGAGGTCCGCTCCGGCGGCCGGGAGGGAAGCCAGGTGCCCCTGACGATCGTGGTCCGCCCCAGGGGGCGCATCCTGGTGTCCCGCTGCATGGAGGTGGACCTGAGCATAGAGAACCTGATGTTCGGGAGCGTCCGCAGCAGGAAGCTGCATCTTCGTTTGGGGCGGGGGGAGCAGCGGTATCAGATCCCCATCCCTGCCGCCCAGTGTGGTCAGGTGTGCCTTCGGTGCGACGGCGTTCGGGTGCTGGATGTGCTGGACCTGTTTTCCGTGGCCTGTGCCCCCGTGCGGGAGGTGCGGACGACCATTTACCCCCGCCGGGTGCGGGTGCAGGTGCTGCTGTCACAGGCCACCGTCGGCTCACCCAGGGCGGACAGCATGATGCAGAACCGCCAGGGCAACGACCCCAGCGAGCTTTTCGACATCCGGGAGTACGTCCCCGGCGACGACATTCGCTCCATCCACTGGAAGCTCTCCAGCAAGACCGAGCAGCTCATCGTCCGCCAGTCCAGCGAGCCCTTTTCCTATCACATGGCGCTGCTGCCCGACCTGGGCCGGAAGCAGGGGAAACGGAGCGTGGATCAGGACGAGCTCAACGGCGCCGTCGCCCTGGGCAGCGCCATTGCCCAGGGCCTTTTGCGCCAGGGGGTGGCTTTCTGCGCTGCCCTGCCCACGGCGGAGGGCCTGGAGCTGTGCGAGATCCGCACCCAGAGCGATTTTGCCCGGTGCATGGACTGGTGGCTGAGCTACCCCATCCCGGAGAACCCAGGCGCATCGCTCCAGGCCTTTTTGGCCCAGCATTGGGAGGGGTATTTCACCCGTCTGCTGCTGCTCACGGCGGGGCCCTGCGACTTAGACCTGACGGGCATGGACGGCCGGATCGGCCTGACTGTGGTCAGCGCCGTGAATGCCTCCGCCCCCGCCACGGCGGAGATGAGCCCCACCACGACCATGGTGGAGCTGCCCACCCACCCGGACCGGCAAGAGGCCTGGCGGGTGGTGTGCTGACCAAAAACAGAGAAGAAAGGAGGGAGACCGACCATGCGCCAAGCGATCCAAGAGCTGCAGCCCCAGGAGGCCAAGCCGGGCCAGGCCGGTCTCCTTTGGCCGGTTTTTCTATCGGCCCTTATGACCCTGGGGAGCCTGCTGGGCGTGTACCAGACCTTTGGGGAGCATACGCCCGGCCTGCTCGTTCCCGTGCTGGCGGGGCTGGCGGCGGTGGTGCTGCTGGCCCTGGGCACCCTGTGGGGCGGCAGCACGACGCTCCCCTCTGTGGACCAGCTGCGGGAGAACATGACCCTGGGCGTCCATGACCTGCGCTACGGCGAGACCGTCCTTCCCCTGGGTGACCTGCGCCAGGCGGAGAAGCTCAACGAGAGCCAGGAGGATATGCTCACCGTCCACACAGAGCAGGAGAAAGCCCTCTATCTCCGGGGCTATGTGGGGGCGGACTACCGCAGCGGCGTCTGGTCCCCTCTGGCAAACCGCACCTACACCGGCGAGAACGCCGGGATGCTGGACTGGCTCCACGAACAGGGCTTTGACCCCCTCACCCAGCCGGCGGAATACTACCGCCTGAGCGGGGAGGAGGACCAACCGGAGCAGAACACGCTCTCCCTCCAGATCAGCGGCGCAGCCCGTGATCGGATCTATTTCCCGGCCTCCCTCTCTGCCGTGCCCCAGAAGGGCATGCAGTCGGAGCAGGACACTACCCTGGCCCCCACGGGCTTCATCGGCAAGTGGAGCTATGAAGAGGACGAGCGCTCCGGCTCCCGCCCGGCCGAGCTGACCGTGGCAGAGGAGTGGGTCACAGCCCCCGGCAATGAGGCACAGAACCGCTACTGCCAGGCCGAGGCCGTCTACCGGGACTTTGTCTATCGGACCTACACCACGGTGGACGCCCAGCTTGCCGATCTTCTGCAAGCCATGTTCTGGGACGAGTACGACCAGGAGGGCGACGGCGTCTACCGCGCCCTGCGCCAGGTCCGGGATACCCTGAACGAAACGGTGACCTACACCAAAGCCCCTCAGGCTGCCCCGGAGGGAGAGGACCCCATCCTCTGGTTCCTCACCCAGTCCCGCCAGGGCAACGACGTGCTCTATGCTTCGGCGGCGGTGCAGGCCCTGCGCGCCCACGGTATCCCGGCCCGGTATGCGGAGGGGTACTATCTCTCTGCCTCGGACGCGGCCAACAGCCCGGACGGGACCGTCACCCTCACCGGCCAGAACGCCCACGCCTGGGTCGAGGTCTATTTCGACGGTGTGGGCTGGCTCCCTACCGACGTGACCCCCGGTTACTACTATGACACCGTGGCCCTCCAGCAGATGGTGGGCACGCCGGACACCGTCCGCAAGACCGCTGCCCTGGAGGACGACCAGACCGGCGCCGAGGGCGTCACCGGCGAGGACAACGGCGGCAGCGAGGAGAACATCACCCCACAGGAGGTCGTGAAAAACGGGGCCATTGCCTTGGCGGGCCTGGTCGGGCTGTGCCTGCTGCTGACCTGCATCGTGCTGCTGGTGCTGGAGCTGATGCGGGCGGCCGTGCTGTGGCGGCTGACCCAGCGCTTCCGGGCGGCGGATGCCGCCGCGCAGATCGTCATGCTGGAGGGGCAAATCTTCACCTTCCTGGACCTCTGGGGCTATGAGGCCAGCCTGGGCTGGCACACGGAGGAGCTGGACGCGGCCCTGGCCAAGGAATTTACGGCCATTGAGCCCGGTGAGTTCCGCCGGGTCAGCCGCCTGATGGAGCAGGCGGTCTACGGCGGCCTGGAGTTGGAGGAATACGAGACGCGGGCCATCGGAAGCTTCCTGTCGAAGATCTCCCTCGTTAAACCGGGGGACGGCTGGGAGATCCGCCGCCGGCTGCGCTACGGCTGGCTGCCCATCTTCGCCAAACGCATCCACAAACGAAAAAAATAATTCCGACTGTGCGCTGTGAGAGGCGTTTGGCCGGAATTATTTTTGCTGTTTTTAAGAAGAGAGGTCAGGCTACGGAGGGAACCTTGGGGTCCTTCCGGGTGATGATCCGGTAGGCGATGAGGCAGATGAGAACAGACACCAACGACCCTGCCGCCGTGGCCAGGCCCATAGGGAAGAGGGACGCCGGGAACCAGAGGGAGGTCAGGTAAGCGCCGGGGAGCCGGGCCAGGCAGAGGGAGATGATGTTGTGCAGAAAGGAAAACTCCGACCGCCCTCTGGCGCAGAAGTAGCCGCTGAAGCTGAAGTGGATCCCCGCCAGGGCACAGTCTAAAATATAGCCCCGCAGGTACTGCCCGCCGGCCACCCACACGGCCTGGTCTGGCGTGAAGAGGGAGACGACCTGGGCGGCGATGAACTGCATGAGCACGGCCATGATGAGGCCGAACCCGGCGGTGATGATAACGGCATAGCGCAGGGTGCTCTTGGCCCGCTCCGGCTTGCCGGCCCCGATGTTCTGGGCACCCAGGGCGGAGACGGTGGAGAGCATGGAGGAGGGGACCAGGAAAAGAAAACTGATGACCTTTTCCACGATGCCCACGGCAGCCGCATCCGTCAGCCCGCGCCCGTTGGCGATGACGGTGATGACGAGAAAGCCGACCTGGATCAGGCCGTCCTGGAGGGCGACGGGGATGCCGATGCGTAAAATTTGCCCGGTCACGGTCCGCTTGGGCCGGAAGCAGGCTTTCGTGACCGGCAGGCCCGTCCCCTTGCGGCAGATGACGACCAGGGCAATGACCACGCTGATGCCCTGCGAAATGGTCGTGCCCAGGGCAGCCCCGGCAGGGCCTAGGTGCAGAGCGCCCATGAAGAGAAAGTCCAGGCCGATGTTGGCCGCGCAGGCGATGGCGATGAAATACATGGGGCTTTTCGAGTCGCCCATGCCGCGGAAGATGGCGCTGATGATATTATAGGCGGTGATGCAGGGGATGCCCAGGAAGCAGATGGTGAGATACTGCGCCGTCCCCGCCACGGCCTCCGCCGGGGTGGACATGACGGACACGATGGGATACACGAACCGCAGCAGCACCAGCGTCAAGACCACGGACAGGGCCAGAAAGATGGTCGCCGTGCTGCCCACGGCGTCGGCGGCCCGCTGGCGCTTCTCGCCGCCCACGGCCTGGGCGATGGTGACGGTGGAACCCATGGCCAGCCCCACCAGCATGACCGTGATCATGTGCATGACCTGGCTGCCGACGGAGACGGCCGTCGTGCTGGCCACGCCCTCAAACTGGCCGATGATGAACAGGTCGGCCATGCCGTACAGCGTTTGCAGAAAATAGGACAGCAGATAGGGCAGGGAAAACAACAGGATATTCCGCAAAACGCTGCCGGTGGTGAGGTTACGTTCCATAGGCCAAGGCCCTCCTTTTATCCGTGGGTGCGACCACGCTGGCCGAGCCAATGGCGTAGAATATCCAAGACATGGTAAAAACCGCTCCCTTTTGTCGCTTAGTATAACACAAATAGACGAGAACGGAGCAACCAACGGGAAACTTTTGCCCTTTTGCCTAGAAAAATCGTGGCTTGGTTGACAGTATGCGAAAAATGGTGGTAAAGTGATAAAATCAGCCGCCGGGATTTTTGAGAAATACGGCCTGGACCTTGCCCTGGCGCGGGTCGAAGCCTGACCCTATTGAACGAGAGAACCGAAGGAGAAGCCCATGAGAGTACGATGGATCGCAGCCGCCCTGACGCTGGCGCTGTGTTTTTCCCTGGCCGCTTGCGGCCATCCCCCTGTGTCTGAGGAGCAGGAACAAGAGCTGCCGACCTTGCGCATCGGCAGCGACGACTATGAGCCATACAGCTACCTGGACGAAACAGGAGACTTCACCGGCATCGACGTGGACCTGGCCAGGGAGGCCTGCCGCCGCCTGGGCTATCGGCCGGAGTTTCACCAGGTGGTCTGGGAAAACAAAGACCAGGAGCTGGCCGCGGGGAACATCGACTGCCTGTGGGGCAGCTTTACCATGACCGGCCGGGAGGACCTCTACCAATGGGCCGGCCCCTATCTGTACAGCCGACAGATGGTGCTGGTTCAGGCTGACAGCGACATAGCCACCTTGGCCGACCTGGCCGGAAAGCGCGTGGCGGTCCAGGCGACCTCAAAGCCGGAAACGGTTTTCCTGGAGCGCCCGGAACCGGAGCGCGTCCCAAAAGTGGGAGAGGTGTACTGCTTTTCTAGCATGGAGGAGGTCTACTCCGCCATCCGCAAAAGCTTTGTCGACGCCATCGCCGGCCACGAGGGGGCCATGCGGACGTTTATGGAGGATTCTCCGGGATCTTGGCGGATCCTGGACCAGAGCCTCATGGTTTCGGGCCTGGGGGTTGCGTTTCCCAAGGGCACCAACGAGATCTTGTCGGCCCAGCTGACTGCCGTGTTGCAGGAGATGCAGAAAGACGGAACAACGAAAGCGATCGTTGAAAAGTACGGATTCGATCCGGATCAGTTTTTTTTAGGGAGAGGAGGTAGCTCGTAATGCATCACACCAAAGAAATGCCAGCGCAGCCCCGCCGCCGCGCTGGGCTGCGCTTGGTCTCCCTGGTGCTGAGCATGGTGGTGTTGGCGGTGCTCCTGGTGGTGCTGTGGGGCCAAGACCAAAAGAACGTCCTGGCTACCACCGACGAGACCATCGACTTTCTCAAGGAGCAGGTGGTCCGCTATGACAACTACGTGACCAACGACAAGACCAAGAGCTTGATCCGCCTGCTGGATAAGACGGCGGAGCTGAGCCGGTGCCTGGGCCTCTCCGGTACGGCTGACCAGGATATTTTTGATGACTACGTCTACAACCAGCGCCTGACCGGTGCCGTTGTGGTGGATGAGACCCTGCGTCCGATCCAGCAGTCCAGCGCAGACGGGGATACCTACGCCTATTGGTATGACATGCTCCACAGCCAGAATGTGACCTCGATCATTACCTACCCGACCAAGTCCTACATGACCCGCGTGGAGCGGGACGGGGAAAGCTATGACGTGGCCGTGGTCGCCCGCACGGGGGCCAAGGGCCTGGTCCTGGCCTACTATGAGCGCCACGAGATCGTCACCGGCAGCGGGGAGATCACCATGGACTCACTCTTTACCGGTTACAACTTCAAGATGGACGGGATCGTCATGGTCACCGATGGGACGCAGATCATTGCCAGCAACCAACAGGATCTGATCGGTCAGACGGTGAGCGAGTGCCTGCAGTTTCTGGACAGCGATACGAAGACCTTGAAAAACGGCCTGCTTTGCGCGAAGGTCGGCGGCAGGAGCTGGTACGGCGGAAAAGCCCAGGCCAAGGGAAACTTTCTCTATGCCTTCTTCCCCTCCAACGAGGTCTACGCCACCTTCCGCACCGTGCTGGGCTATGGCTTGGCGGTCCTGGCGATGGTGTGGCTGATCTCTACCCTGATCCGCTACCGGATCGAACAGAGCGACCTGCGCCAGATCCAGAAGCAGTTACGCACCATCCAGGCCATCAGCAGCGTGTACACGGCGGTGGTTCTGCTGGACATCCGGAGCAACACCTGGGAGCTTATCCAGGCGGAAGATCGGCTGCGGATCATCACCGACCCCAAGAGCACGGCCACCCAGATGCTGCAAAGTATCAACGAGCACCGGTTCAGCAAAGACAGCCGGGAGGACTTTGCGGCCTTTAGCGATCTGTCCACCCTGCCCCAGCGGATGCAGGGCCGGGATTATATCACGCAGAACGTCCAGGATGTGAATGGCCGCTGGTATGTTTCGATGATTGCGCCCCAAAAGCTCGACGAGCAGGGGGCGCTCACGGAAGCCATGCTCATCTTCCGGGACATCACCGAGCAGCAGCGCCGGGAGCTGGGCTACCAGATGGAACTGAAAAACACCGCCGAGGAGGCCAAGCGGGCCGACGCCGCCAAGACCAGCTTCCTGCGCCGCATGAGCCACGACATCCGCACCCCCATCAACGGCATCCGCGGCATGGTCGCCATCAGCCGCTGCTGCATCGGGGATGAGGAAAAACAGGAGGCGTGCCGGGAGAAAATCCTGTCCGCCTCCGGCTTCCTGCTCAACCTGGTCAACGATGTGCTGGACATGTCCAAGCTGGAGAGCGGCCAGGTGCAGCTGGAGCACGTTCCCTTTGACCTGCCGGAGCTGGGCGACGGCGTGTTGAGCCTGCTGGAAACGGCGGCTCAGAGGCGGGGCGTGACCCTCTGCGCTGACCGCCCGGTGCTGCCCCACCCGCATCTGCTGGGCAGCCCCCTGCACCTGCGCCAGGTGATGCAGAACCTCGTCGGTAATGCCATCAAATACAATCGGGAGGGCGGCTCGGTCCACACCGGCTGCGAGGAGCTCTCCTGCGACGGTAAGCGCTGCTGGATCCGCCTGACCTGCGCCGACACCGGCCTGGGCATGAGCGAGGAATTTCAGAAAAGAGCCTTTGAGCCATTTGTCCAGGAGCACAACGACGCCCGCACCGCCTACCAGGGCACGGGCCTGGGCCTGGCCATCACCAAGGATCTGGTGGAGCGCATGGGCGGCACCATCGACTTCACCAGCAAGGAGGGGGAGGGCACGACCTTCTTTCTCACCATCCCCTTCGACATTGCCCCCGACGCAGAGCAGACGACGGAGACGGAGCAGCTGAAGGAACAGAACTTTTCCATTGCCGACCGGAACATCCTGGTGGTGGAGGACAACGACCTGAACATGGAGATCTCCCGTTTCCTGCTGCAAAACGAGGGCGCTTCTGTGACAGAGGCCTGGAACGGGAAAGAGGCGGTGGAACTGTTTGCCCGCTCCGCACCCGGTCACTTTGACGTGATCCTGATGGACGTGATGATGCCGGAGATGGACGGCCTGGAGGCCACCCGGTGCATCCGGGCCATGGACCGGCCCGACGCCAAGACGGTCCCCATCATTGCCATGACCGCCAATGCCTTTTCCGATGACATCCAGCGCAGCCGGGAGGCGGGGGTGAACGAGCACCTCTCCAAGCCCCTGGACCTGCCGCTGCTGCTGCAGGCCATCCACCGGTGCCTCCATCAATAAGCGAAGACCCAGCCGTTCTGAACACGGCTGGGTCTTTTGATTGCGTTTTATTGCGTTCGGTCAGCCGCGTTTTTCTTGGCTTCCCGCTTGGGGTTCTTGGGGAACCAGCCCTTGGCCACCCGCTGCTCCTGCTCGAAGAGCTCCTTGATGGTCCAGAGGCAGGTGATGCCGAAGACGGCGATCAAGATGCTCAAAACTGTGTGGGCGATGAAGAGCGATCCGATCAACGCCCCCGCGCCCACCACGGCAAAGAGCGGCCAGATGCCCTTTCCAAAATAATACTCGCACCGGATGACCACCACATGAAAGCTGCCAATGAGCAGAAACGTGGCCGCGCCGATGAGGATGCCCTGATAGTGCATGGGCTCCGTCCCTCCTTCTCTTTGGGTCATTGTCCGTATCATACCATAAGTCGTCCCAAAAAGAAAGAAAAACCGGCGCTCATCCCAGCGCCACATCCAGCGCCATCATCACGCTGAACCCCAATGCGAAGCACAGCGTTCCCACGTTGGAGTGCTGCCCCTGGGACATCTCCGGGATCAGCTCCTCCACCACCACATACAGCATCGCCCCCGCCGCAAAGCTCAGCAGATAGGGCAGGGCGGGTAACACGGCCTGGGCGGCCCAGATCGTCACCACTGCCCCCACCGGCTCCACCACCCCGGACAGCACGCCCCCGGCGAAGGCTTTGCTCTGGCCCATCCCCTCCGCCCGCAGGGGCAGGGAGATGATGGCCCCCTCCGGAAAGTTCTGAATGGCGATGCCCAGCGACAGGGCCAGCGCCCCGGCGGACGTGATCTGCGCGTCACCGGCCAGATACCCGGCATACACCACCCCCACGGCCATGCCCTCCGGGATGTTGTGCAGGGTCACGGCCAGGACCATCATCGTGGTCCGCCGGAGCTGGCTCTTCGGCCCCTCGGTCTGCTGGGCGTTGCGGTGCAGGTGGGGGATTGCGTGGTCCAGCCCCAGCAGAAACAGCACGCCGACCCAAAATCCCACCGCCGCCGGGGCAAAGGCCCACCGGCCCCGCTCCGCCGACCGCGCAATGGCGGGGATCAGCAGGCTCCAGATCGAAGCCGCCACCATCACCCCGGCGGCAAACCCCGTCAAGGCCCGCTGGACCAGATCGCCCAGCGACTTCTTTAGAAAAAATACACAGGCCGCCCCCAAGGACGTGCCCAGAAAGGGGATCAAAACCCCGTAGACTGCTTCTGGCTGCATAGAGATCTCCTTTAGTTAGCTAAGACTAACTACATAGTACAGGAAACCCGAACAGAATGAGCGCCGGGAACGACAGAACTCGATTTTTTTGGACAAAAAAGCAGGGACGATCTACGGACCGCCCCTGCTTTTGGGTTTGATAGGAAGAAAAAAATAGGCTCAAACGTAAAGATAATCATTCAGCACCGGCTGCAAGCCCTCCTGGCTCATGTCCTCATACATGGTCGCGAAGCTCCGCCCGTCGTTGATCTCAAACTGTTCGTCTCCCTCGTCGGCCCCGGCGTCCTGGCCGGTGTACTTGCTCTCGTGGTCGCCGATGCCGGTGGAGACACCGGCGGAGACCTTCGTGGCGGCGATCTTCACGATGCCGTCCCGGAAGCTGGCGCTCTCGCGGGAGGAGACGGTGATGCCCGCGAAGGGCAGGAAGATGCGATAGGCGCAAAGGATCTGACAGAGCTCTTTTTCGTGGACATCCAGGGGATTGATCTTGTCGTTGTTCACGATGGGCCGCAGGCGGGGACAGGAGAGGGACATCTCTGCGTGGGGGTATTTGCGCTGGAGATAGTAGACGTGCAGGGCAGTGGCCAGGGCGTCTTTTCGGAAGTCCGCCAGACCCAGCAGGGCGGAGAAGCCCACGCCGCGCATCCCGCCCATGAGCGCCCGCTCCTGGGCCTCGAAGCGGTAGGGCCAGACGCGCTTGTGGCCCTTTAGGTGGAGGGTCTCGTATTTGTCCACGTCATACGTCTCCTGGAAGACAGTGACGTAATCCGCGCCGCAGTCCCGCAGGTAGCGGTACTCGTCGGTGTTCACGGGGTAGATCTCCAGGCCGATCATGCGGAAGTATTTCCGGGCGATTTTCACGGCTTCGCCGATGTACTCCACGCTGCTCTTGGCCCGGCTCTCGCCGGTCAGCATCAGGATCTCCTCCATGCCGGAGTCGGCGATGACCTTCATCTCGTGCTCGATCTGCTCTTTGTTCAGCTGCATCCGCTTGATGTGGTTGTAGCAGTTGAAGCCGCAGTAGACGCAGTAGTTTTCACAGTAGTTGGCGATGTAGAGGGGGGTGAAGAGATAGACGGTGTTGCCGAAGTGCTTCTGGGTCTCCCGCTGGGCCTTCCCGGCCATCTCTTCCAGAAACGGCGCGGCGGCGGGGGAGAGGAGGGCTTTGAAGTCCTCCACGGAGCAAGTCTCGTGCTCCAGCGCCGCCCGCACGTCACGGGCGGTGTAGGTGCTGTAATCATAGGCGCCGACCTGCTCCATGACTTTGTTGCGAATTTCGGGAGAAATTTGCTCCATGCCGGGCTGGTAGGCCATGTGGTCCGTGCGGCTGGTGGGGTCGTTCTCTAAGCGATGCTTTCGTTCCAGGGCCTCAGGGCTGAGATACTCCGAGTCGATTAAAAATTGGTTTTCCATGACGATCACGGTCTTTCTGTTAGATTTTGAAGGAGAGTCTGCCAGGGGAACTCAGTCGTGCAGGAACCCGGTCAGGGGGTCCGAGGCGGAGGCCCCGCGGGTCAGCACCCGGCCCAGGCCGGAGAGATAGGCTTCCCGCCCGGCTTCAATGGCCTTTTTGAAGGCGGAAGCCATCTGGGGCAGGTCCCCGGCGGTGGCCAGGGCGGTGTTGGCCATGATCGCTGCCGCGCCCATTTCCATGGCCTCGCAGGCCTGGGAGGGGCGGCCGATGCCGGCGTCCACGATGATGGGCAGGTCGATCTCGTCTACGAGGATCTGGATGAACTCTTTCGTGGCCAGGCCCTTGTTGGAGCCGATGGGGGAGGCCAGGGGCATCACGCAGGCGGCCCCGGCATTTGCCAGGTCGCGGGCGGTGTACAGGTCGGGGTACATGTAGGGCATGACCACGAAGCCCTCCTTCGCCAGGATCTCCGTGGCCTTCACCGTCTCCTGGTTGTCGGGCAGGAGGTATTTGGAGTCCCGCATGATCTCGATCTTCACGAAATCGCCGCATCCCAATTCGCGGGCCAGGCGGGCGATGCGGACGGCCTCTTCGGCGTTTCTGGCCCCGGAGGTGTTGGGCAGCAGGGTCACGCCCTTGGGGATGTAATCCAAGATGTTTTCGTGGTCTTTCGTGTTGGCCCGGCGGACGGCCAGGGTGATGAGCTCTGCCCCGGCGTATTCCACGGCGGCCTGGATCAGCTTCAGGGAGTATTTCCCGGAGCCTAAGATGAAGCGGGAGGAAAATTCATGCCCTCCCAGGATCAGTTTATCGTTCTGCGTCATAAGAAACGTCCTTTCTGTTTTGTGTCAGGGTTCTGTCTCCCCGGCGATGAGCCGGAGGATCATATTGGCCTCGTGGGCGGCGCAGACCAGCACGCGGGAGGCCACCAAGCCCAGCCCCACGGAGGAATCCGATGTGCCGTCCCCACAGAGATAAAAGCGCTTGGAAATCCGGCGGGTCTGGATCGTGTTGGCCGAGCCAAGTCCCGCCAGGCCGGAGCCGGCCACGAGATATTTTTCCGGGAAGTGCTCTAAGACCCCGGAGACCAGCATGGCCTTGGCCTCAGCCCGGTCGAACGCTTCGCAGATATAGTCCTCGGTTTTGAGTAGGTCCGGCAGATTTTCCTCCGTGACCTGGATGGTGTCGCAGGTCACGTCGCAGTAGGGGGAGACGAGGGACAGGGTCTCCCGCAGGGCGTCTGTCTTGTACTGCCCCAGCTGCCCTACGGCGTACTGCTGGCGGTTGAGATTGGTCAGGTCTACCCGGTCGAAGTCGATCAGGTGCAGATGCCCCACCCCGGCCCGCGCCAGGGCGATGGCGATGTTGGACCCCAGCCCGCCCAGACCACACACCGCCACGCGGGCGGCGCTGATCTTGTTTTGCAGGTCCTCTCCGTGGCGGATGTTCAAGGCCTCCCGCATCACCTCGCGGGAGGGGATGGGATGCGCTTGCAGGCCGGCCATCTCAGCCACCCCCCACGAAGCTGACGACTTCGATCACGTCGTTGTCTTGCAGCACGGTCTCCCCATACAGCCGCTTGGGGACGATCTTTCCGTTGCGCTCCACGGCGATGCGGGTGGGGACGTAATCGGTGGTGTCCAGATATTGCTGCAACGTCTTTCCGGCGGCGATGGCAACGGGGGTGCCATTGACTTGGATCATCGTAAAAACTCCTCTCACAGCGCAAAAAAGCCGCACAAAAGAACACACCCGCGGTGGTGTGCCCCTTCGTGCGGCGTTACGCTCGTACTCTGTATCCTATTGTATCATGGGGAGAGGATTTGTCAAGGGGTGTTTGGCAGCGGAGCGTCTACTCCGCCGGCATTTGTCGGCCCGTGTGGTCGATGGTGTAATCCGTTCCGCAGGTGCCGGGCAAAATGAGCTGGCCGACAGGGACGACTTGATAGCCTTCACCCAACAAATATTCTAAGATGCCCGGCAGGGCTTCGGGGGTGTGGAGCGCGGCGTTGTGGAAGAGAATGATGGAGCCGGGCTGCACGCCTTCAGTCACGCGCTTGGTGATGGTGGCCGCGTCGTAGTCCCTCCAGTCCAGGCTGTCCCCACTGGCAGCGGGTGCAAGGGGCTGGAAGGGAAGGGATCAGAGCAGGGAGGGTCGCTTTGGTGTTAGTCTAAGATGCTGCCCTTTTATAGAAGTGGCCTTATGAAGCAACTCCATTGGCATGGGAGAAAGTTAGTGATGAGAAGAAGGATTCAGATCGGGTCTGTTAATATGGACCTGCATGAGAGGCGGCGTACGAAGAAGCTGATCGGCAAAGGATTCCATTTCTTTCAGGTAGGTGCGGAAGGCGTGGAGAGACATCTCATCCGGCGGCCTTTTCGGAGGAGAAGTGGGGGTATAGGGTGTCTTCCGTATGCCCAGCCCCACGAAGCAGGCTGCGGGAGCCTTCTCCGGACCGCAGCGGGCCACCTTGTACTCGACGCTTTTTGGCAGCTGGCTGCGGACACGTTTGATGAAACGGATGGAGCTCTCCTGGGGTGGATCGTCGTAAAGGCGGAGGCAATAGGAAACGTAGGCATCGTATAGCTCGTTTCTGGGGCAGCGAAGGGTGGAGTTTATGCGGCACTGATTGGCCAGGAAGTCCTGGATGTCCTGATCCACATAGTTGGAGGCCGGAGCGGTGGCCTTCTTTCTGGGCTTTTTCTTGGGGTTGGGCCGATGGTTGCGGAGGCACCCGTGGAGAAACAGATTGTGCTGGACCCAGAGAATCTCTTTGGGGGTTAATGAATCCTTTCCGGTCCAGGGCTGCTCATAGGGACTCAAATCAACCAGGTTGGCATGGTACTTTCCAACCAGGGTTTTGGACAGAGCTTCGTTGTCGGTCACGTACACGATGTGCATATGGTTGTGGAAGGATAGCGTGGAATCGTACTCATCGGGTACGGTTATTTTTTTGCCCCGGATCAGGTCCCGAAAGATGCTTTCCCGGGAAGGAGAAGGCAGTGCATCGTCAACCAGAAGCAGAAGTATTCCTTGAACCTGGGCTTCCAGCAGGCCGATCAGATTTTTCTTTTGGAGGATGACGGACAGAAAGGGGGTGTGCCTGGTTCCGCTCGTGGTGGAGTCCGGGGGATAGAGAACCTTTCGATTAAAGGCCTGATAGAGAAAGCTGCGGATGGCCTCGCAGTTGTGTTTTGTGTAGATGACCGACAGCTGCTTCTTTCTTGGGGTGGGAGCGGCAATGTTTGCCAGGAGCCTTGAGAACTCGTCGATGGCGGTCTCGTTCCCACCGGTAAAGAAGAAGAGAGACTGGAGGAAATGGGGCGGCTCATTGGCCAGGAGAGGGCTGGAGACGAGAGGGAGATACTTTTGCGTATGCAGGTAGGAGACATCGGCGTGACGAGAAACAAACTGATTGCCCTCTCTGTCGTACCGAACCGCGCAAGCGGTGGTGGTGGTGCAGAAAAGAAGATCAAACTCGTCCAGAGAGGTCAGCTCAGCCTCGGTGGTGGCGAAGAAACTGAAAGACAGACGTTCCTTCTGCAAGTCCATGGCCTCGTTTTTGAGTGCAGCAAACAGGGCGCGGGTTTCTGCGAGGGTCAGCATGCTTGGGGGGCTGAATTCATCCGGTTGGATGTACTTGGCCCAACAGGGTTGAACTGGGTATATGGACTGTATGCCGGTTTCGTGGTGAGGAGGAAGAATAATGAGATGGCCGTCGAAATACTCACTGGTTTCCAAGAGATATTCCATCATTTCCACAGTAGAATCGTTTTCCATTTGCTCCTGGCGAAAATGCCGGAGGAGTTTTTCCCAAAGAGACAGATCCTCCTGACACAGCAGAGTTTGCAAATTAGAGATGAAGTTTTTGATGAGGGAGCTGTTTTCATAGGGGGGTCTTGGAGGAAGCTCTGATTTTTCATATAACATTTTTCCGAGATTTTGGGGGGTTAAAGATAATTTCCGCCTGGTTCCACTTTCGCTCTGATAGGACACAATGATTCCGGAGCGGCCTATTGTAACGTCGGAAAAGGAAAAGAGGATGCCGTCAACCCAGCAGTCATCACGGAGTTTCTCTTGGAGGGCGTAGAAACGGTCCTCGATATTGTTAAGCGTCTGGGCGTGGCGGGTGCGCCGTGCGGCTGCGCGCTGCTTTGCCTCTCGTGCAAGGACTCGTTCCACACGATGGAACATATCTTGAGCCATGGGGGCGGGGAAGGTGTATGGGGGGATGATCAAGAAGAAAGCCTCCTTCTGCAGATGGTCATCGGCAATGGGGGAATTTGTTAAGAAAATTATATAATTTTTCTTTTAGAAAAACAATATAAAAAAATGTAACTTTCTGAAAAATGTTAAAAGATAGCGTTTGTTAATAAAAAATCGAAAATAATTTTAATAAAATCGGAATAAATTAGAGTGATTTCAAGGCTGAACCACAGAAGATAAAACTACGAAAGGAAACCATGCGCTGGAATAAAAAGATACATCCCTCTGAACGGTAGGGTAAGACCATTCCGTCATAGTCAGACGACGTGGTTGCATATTGTAGAAATAGAAAGGAGTGATGGGCATGACCATCCTGAATACATATTTGTCTACAGACCCTGTTCAGAGGGAACTCAGGCAAGCAGCCATCCATAGGAGATGTCTCCTGCTGCTGAGAGCAGTTCGCTCAAAGGGGTGAAGCCATGGTAGCGATCTACGCCAGACAGAGCCTGGACAAAAAGGACAGCCTCTCCATTGAAGGCCAGGTCGAGCTCTGCCAAAGGTATGCAGGGGGGGAGGCCTGTGTCTTCCAGGACAAGGGCTTCTCCGGAAAGAACACCAAGCGCCCAGCCTTCCTGGACCTGATGGACCGGGTAAGGGCTGGGGAAATCAAAAAAATCCTGGTCTACAGGCTGGACCGTTTCAGCCGTTCCATTGCCGACTTCAGCCAGATCTGGACAGAGCTGGAGAAGTACGGGGTGGAGTTTCAGTCGGTGACAGAACAGTTCGACACGTCCTCCCCTATGGGACGGGCCATGCTGAACATCGTCATGACCTTTGCTCAGCTGGAGAGAGAGACCACTGCTGAGCGGGTCAAGGATAACTACCTGCACCGCTTCGGTTTGGGGGCTTGGCCTGGAGGTCCGGCCCCCTTTGGCTTTGATCTGGTCAAGATCAGAGATCAGGAAGGAAGGCTGGTCTCCTCCCTGAAGGTGAACGAGAAGGCAGCTGTCGTACAGCGTATCTTCGAGGCCTATGCAGCCCCCCGGATGAGCCTTCGTGCTTTGGCGAAAGAGCTGACCGAAGAAGGGATCCATGGCCCAAAGCGTCAGCAGTGGGATAACGTGACGCTTTCCAGAATTCTCCACAGCCCCTTGTACGTTCAGGCTACCGAGGAGGTCTACTGGTTCTACCTGGCAGAAGGCCTGACCATTGTTCAGCCTCCCGAAGCCTTTGACGGCAGCCATGCCTGCAATGTGATTGGGAGGAGAAATCGAAGCAAGGGCCAGTACAGGGGTACTGGTGAGCAGCGCTTGTCGCTTTCCAACCACGAAGGCTTCATCGCCCCCAAACTGTGGCTTTCCGTTCAGGACAAGCTGAAAGGGAACCGCCAGATCAACCGGACACAAGCGGGTACCTATACCTGGCTGACCGGACTGCTGAAATGTGGGAAGTGTGGGTACGCGATTCGGGTGAACTACGGGAAGAGAGAGAACAGGTTCTACCTTCTCTGTTCAGGCCGATCCAACCTGGGCCATTGTGATGCCTCCATCGGTCTGAACCTTCGGGAGCTGGAAGCTCTGGTGGAATCTGAGCTTGTGAAGGTTCTGGACCAGTGTCCAGCAGAAGAGGTCTGGCCGGAAGAGAACTCTATCACAGAGGAAATCCAGGACATCGACCAGAAGATCGAACGATTGGTTACGGCGCTGGCAGAGTCCAGCACGGTGGCTGTGGGGTACATCTCAAAACAGATTGAAAAGCTGCATGAGAGGAAAGAGCGTCTTTTGGCCAGAGCCAGGCAAACAGAAGGCTCGTTCCCGGAACGAAGGAAGGTGGATTTCGTTCATGCCAGCTTTGAGGAAAAGGGCATGATCGCAAGAGAGTTCATTGACCGGATTCTGGTGGATGGAGATCAGGTTAATATCCTTTGGAAGATGTGACGCCTCCAGAAGGTTTGCCTCCTGGAGGCGTTTTTTTGCACCTCGAAAACCACTGGCTGGGCCAGTGGTTCTAAAAAGCCTACAGTTAATTTTAAATACGAACTAACACTAAAATAGGAATCCTGATAAGGAGGAAGAGTGTTTTGTCCTGAAGAAGTGGACCAAAATAACTTCCTCCTGTGGTTACACCACTGAAAGTGGTAGTAAAGTTCAGTATGTATTGCAAGGAGGAAGCTTATATGGCTGTAAGAGAAAGTAAGAATAAAGATAAAGTGTATATAAAAGTATCTCTTAGTGAAAAAGAAAAGGAATATATAGTTGAGAGAGCAAATTCTCAAAAGATCTCAATGAATAAGTTCCTTAAGACAAAAATTATGGATACAGACAAGGGTATCAACGAACTCAAGGATGAAATTTCAAGAAGGATGCCCCAATATTATGACTTACTTCAACAAGTTGACGATAAAGGGGTTAAGATGGCACTGATGGAATGGGGAGGACAGTTATGGCAGTCTTTAAAGTAATTCAGTATCAGCCAGGGTACATAAGCACGAAAGGCAAGTATCATGATGATATGGCTGTAGATTCTGTGATTGCCTATGTGCTGAATCCTGAGAAAACAAGAAACTTCTTTTTTGGAGGGCATGGTGTCAATGTGAACTATGCTGCCTATGAAATGAAAAGGCTGTCGGAAGCTTATGACAAGAATTATGGGATCAGGCTTCGTCATATGGTGGTTTCCCTTGACAAGAAAGAAGAGAGAAAGCTTGGTAAGAATCGTTACGAAGTATATCAAATGCTAGATGCAGTTGCACAGCATGCCATAGCATATTACGGCCATGAATATCAAATTATATATGCGGTCCATGAAAATACAAAACATGCTCATTTTCACATGGTCATGAACACCGTCAGCTATCGGACTGGGAAAAAATATAGTGGTAAAAAGAAGGACTATTACGATTTTATAGAATACCTAAACGACTATTTTAAACAGTATTTTGGTTTGTATGTGATGGCTGTGACAGATGAGGAGGGTAATCCAATGGTGTTTTGAACTGTACTTCTTTACAGATAAGCAAACATACTGTTAAAAAGATTCTGGGAAGAATCTGTACGTTGCCATGAAGAAAAGCAATCCATAGTGAAGGAGAACTGCTATATGTTTGAAAATCAGGATGACATTCTGACAGTAGAAGAATTGTGTGCTGTATTGAAGGTAGGACAGAGTGCAGCTTATCGTTTGCTGAACTCTGGGGAAATCAAAGCCTTCAGAAACGGAAGGGTTTGGAGGATTCCAAAGAACAGCGTTGTTGAGTACACAAATCGAAAAACCAAACAGCTATACTGAAAAGGATGACCACCAGGAGATTCTCCTGGTGGCCTAAATTTGTGTTATCCTGTTGTTTGAACGCAGACCACTGTTCGTGGTTCATATTCAGAGATGACTTTTGAGTGAAAGAAGATCGATATACTCCGCTTGATCAATTATATAGTATATCCATGAACGATCCAGACGTTGCCCCGGCCGGATCGGATCACAGGAGCATACAAAAAATCAAGATGGAGGTATCGAGAATGAACGAAGAACAAAGATGCAGCATGTGCGGTGCTGTCCATGAAACCCTGGAGCCCTTTGACGGACACCTGCTCTGTCCGTCCTGCCTGGATGAGCAGACCTGTTTCTGCAGTAGATGTGGGCAGCGATTTTGGGCGGACCGGAATAGAGATACAGAGGATCAACCTCTGTGCCCTGACTGTTTCGAGTCGTATTACACCACCTGCAGTGAGTGCGGGGCAGTCCTTCCCTTGGGGGATGTGTACTATGATGATGATGGAGACCGTGAACTCTGCTGTTTCTGTTATAACCAGTGCCGCCAGGAGAAGACCATTCAGGACTATTACTACAAACCGGAACCGATGTTCTACGGGGAAGGAAACCGATTCTTTGGTGTGGAGCTGGAGGTGGACCAGGGCGGTGAGTTGAACAGGAATGCTCAGAAGCTTCTGGCAATCGCCAATCAGGAACAGGAACGACTCTACATCAAGCACGATGGTTCCCTCGGGGAGGGGTTTGAGCTGGTCAGTCATCCCATGACCTTGGACTATCACTGCAGGAAGATGCCTTGGCCGGAACTGTTGAAGGCAGCCAGAGAGATGGGCTACCGGTCCCATCAGGCATCCACCTGTGGGCTGCATGTCCATGTGAACCGAGAGGCATTTGGAGAAACAGAACGGGAGCAGGAAGCATGCATTGCCCGGATCCTGTACTTCTTCGAGCGGAACTGGGAGGAGCTGCTGAAATTCAGCAGACGTACCCGAAGACAGCTGGAACGCTGGGCGGACCGTTACGGCTACAAGGAACAGCCCAGGGAGATCCTGGACCACGCCAAGAAGGGATGTCATGGAGGTCGTTACTCCTGTGTCAACCTGCAGAACGAAGCTACGGTAGAGTTTCGGATTTTTCGGGGAACCTTAAAATGGAATACGTTTGTTGCCACGCTGCAGCTCGTGAACCGGGTCTGTGACGTGGCGTTGTATTTGTCGGACCAGGAGCTGAAGACTATGACCTGGTCCTCTTTTGCTGCTGGCTGTCAGGAGCCGGAACTGGTTCAGTATCTGAAGGAACGCAGGTTGTATGTGAACGAACCCATTGAGAGTGAGGAAGAGGTGTAACTATGTGTTGTCTGTTTGGAATCATTGACTATGGACGGAGCTTTACAGGGAAGCAGAAGACGAGAATGCTTTCTGTGCTGGCACAGTCCTGTGAAGCACGGGGAACCGATGCTACAGGCATTGCCTACCATTATAATAATAAGCTGCGAATCTACAAGCGTCCCCTTCCCGCTCGACGGATGCGGTTCCGTGTTCCGAGTGATGTGCCAGTCGTTATGGGTCACACACGACTGACCACCCAGGGAAGTTCCAAGAAGAACTACAACAACCATCCTTGGTCTGGGTGTTCGGGTGATGGGGATTTTGCATTGGCTCACAACGGGGTGCTGTACAACGATGATTTTTTGAGAAACTCCCTCCACCTCCCCAAAACCAGGATCGAGACCGATAGCTATGTGGCGGTCCAGCTTCTGGAACAGAAAGAAGCCCTCACCTTCTCCAGCCTGCGATACATGGCGGAAAAGGTAGAGGGCTCTTTTTGTTTCTCTGTGCTGGATGGAAAGGACCAGCTCTGGCTGGTGAAGGGGGATAATCCGCTGTGTCTCTATCACTATCCCAAACTGGGATTGTATCTCTACGCATCCACAGAGGAGATTCTGAAGAATGGGATCTCCAGGATGCCCATTTTGTTGGGCAAGCCCGAGCGGGTTCCTTTGGAGTCGGCATCAAATATTCATTTTGTCCGCAGCATGAAAGGGGGGATGTGATGAAGAAAACGCTTTACGATGACTGTCTGGAAAACGGGCGGGAGTATCTGCTGGCCCAGTGGGATTCGGTGGGCAATCTCCCCATGACCACCCGGACGGTCTCCGTTGGCAGCCGGAAGAAGGCCCGATGGGTCTGTGAAAAGGGCCACATCTGGGAGGCGGCCATACAGAACCGGACCGCCCGGGAGACCGGATGCCCCTACTGCACCGGCCGGCAGGCCCTGGCCGGGTTCAACGATCTGGCCACCCTCTACCCCCAGGTAGCTGCCCAATGGGATGCTGAGAAAAACGGCGCCCTCACCCCCGACCAGGTGACCCCCGGGACCAACCGGAAGGTCTGGTGGCGGTGTGAAGCGGGCCACAGTTGGCAGGCCATCGTAAAATCCCGGGTCAGCGGCTGCGGCTGTCCGGTCTGCGCCGGCCGCAAACTGCTGCCCGGCGTGAACGACTTCGCCGCCCGGTATCCCCAGATTGCCGCCCAGTGGGATCAGGAGGCCAACGGCGTTCTGCGTCCCAACCAGGTTTTGCCCGGGACCCATCGAAAGGTCTGGTGGCGCTGTGACCAGGGCCACCGGTGGCAGGCTTCGGTCCTCTCCCGCACCGTTGGGGGCACCGGCTGCCCGGTGTGCGAGGGAAAACAGGTGATCCCCGGGGTCAATGACTTTGCCTCGCTATACCCCTTGTTGGCCGCCCAATGGCACCCTACCAGGAATCTTCCCTCCCGACCGGACCAGATCGTGCCCAACAGCAACCGTCCGGTTTGGTGGCTCTGCGACCAAGGCCACCAGTGGCAGGCGCCGCCGGCCCGGCGGGTTCAGTCCGGGGCGGGCTGCCCCTATTGCTGCGGGAAACAGGTGTTGGCCGGGTTCAACGACCTGGCCACCCTGGACCCAGCCATCGCGGACCAGTGGGATCAGGATTTGAATGGAGCCCTGACCCCCGAGATGGTCACCGCCGGCAGCGGCAAGAAGGTGTGGTGGCGGTGTGAGCAGGGGCATGTGTGGCGGGCAAAAATCTATTCCCGCACGGGCCGGCAGCGGTCCGGGTGCCCGGTCTGCGCCGGGCGGGTCAGCCGGAAAAAGCGACCCGCAGAGTTTTACGATCTGCAACCGAGGAAACACCCATGAACAAAACAATGAAACGAATCTGGGACGGGGTCACGCTGGTCCTGGTGGCTGTGGTGGTGATCCTGGCCGTCCTGCTGGCAGGGGTCCGGGTGATCGGTCTGACCCCCTATGTGGTCCTCTCCGGCAGCATGGAGCCCACCTATCACGTGGGTTCTCTGGTCTATGTGAAGAAGGTGGACCCGGCGGAAATTCGGGTGGGGGACCCCATCACCTTTGTTTTGGACGAGAACCTGACGGTGGCCACCCACCGGGTCATCGCCATCTCCGAGGACGGGGAGCACTTCACCACCAAGGGGGACGCCAACGACGCCCCCGACGGCACCCCTGTCTATTACAAGAACCTGGTGGGCCGGCCCGTGTTCACCATCCCCTATCTGGGGTACTTCTCCCACTGGATCACTAATCCGCCCGGGATGTATGTGGCCGGGGCGGCGGCAGTGGTCCTGGTGATCCTTCTCTTCCTGCCCAACGCCCTGGAAAGGGCCGAGGCGGCCGACCGGAGGGACGCGGAGAAGAAAAAAGGGGACAGTGGTCCCCGCTAAATCTGTTCGCAATTTATTTACATAAAGGCGAAAAAACACAATGACAATGAAAAGGAGACAAGACATGAAGAAGAAATTTGCTCTGATGGCTACCTCTCTCGTGCTGGTGGCTGCCCTGGCAGTCGGCGGAACGCTGGCTTATCTGACCTCTCAGGACTCTGTGACGAACACCTTTACTGTTGGTAATGTCACCATCAAGCTGGACGAAGCCCAAGCCAATGAAGATGGAAGTCTCGTTGAAAACGCTGGCCGTGTCAAGGAAAACAGCTACAAGCTGATGCCCGGCCATACCTACAACAAGGACCCCATGGTTACCGTGGTGAAGGGCAGTGAGAGTTCCTACATCAAGATGACTGTTACTGTCACCAAGGCTGCAGAACTGGATGCTATTTTCGCTCCTACTGGCGCTGACCTGATCAGCATTTTCGAAGGATATGACAACACCAAGTGGATTGCTAAGGGCAATACCAAAGATACAGATGGCGACACTCGTACCTATGAGTTCTGGTATAAGGAACCCGTCGCAGCGTCTACCGCCGATGTCGAACTGGATGCCCTGTTTGATAGCATCACGGTTCCCGGCACCATCACCAATGATCAGCTGCAAAACATTGCAGGTATGACCATCACCGTGAACGCCTATGCAATCCAGGCTGACGGTTTTGCAACTGCTGAAGATGCTTGGGCTGCATTCCCTGGAGCGTAATTCTCCCCGCACTCCCCTTTGTTCGCAATAATATTTACATAAGCGAAAAAATTTAACAAAAGGAGACAAAAGACATGAAGAAGAAACTCACTCTGGTTGTCACTTCCGTTCTGTTGGTGGCAGCCCTGGTCATCGGTGGCACCCTGGCCTACTTCACCGATACCGACTCCGCAGACAACACTTTTACTGCTGGAAACGTGAATATTAAGCTGATCGAACAGGAACGTGACGGCAAAGGTGGATTGAAAGCGTTCACCCAGAATAAGGTTCTGATGCCCATTGTTGGTTCTGCACAAGGTGATAAGGATGCCTTGGGTCAGCCCGTTGCTGAGAACTACATCGATAAGATTGTTACCGTTGAGAACACTGGCGCATCTAAAGCTTGGGTGCGTGCTTACTTTGCAATTCCCTCCGCTTTGGATGACGGCGAGGATACCTACAACGCTGGCCTGAATATTCTGCATTTTAACTTCGGCAACAAAGATGGAAACACAACCTATGGCAACCAGTGGAGCTGGAAGGATGCGAACGGCAACTGGAACTACTTCGAGACCACGATTGATGGTGTTTCCTACAACGTATACTATGCCGACTATTACCAGGCCTTGGCTGCTGGCGCAACTACGGAGCAGTTTGTTTCTGGTGTCTACCTTGACAAGGATGTGGATATGAACGATCAGGGCCAATACACCATTACCCGTGATGGCAAGACCTCTGTGATCGAGGGCTTCGATGGCTCCGCCAAGTGCCCTGTCTACGTTGTTGCTGTTCAGGCTACCGGTTTTGATAATGCTGCCGACGCTGTCACCGCTGCGTTTGGCGAGAAATTCAACCCCTGGGCTGCTAAGTAATTCCCACAAATACTCCAAACCCCTGCGCCCAACCGGGCGCAGGGCGTACAAGGATACCCAACCCGTTTGGATATCCTTGTATGCCCTGCAAGCAGAAGACCAGCAGAGCATACCCATACACTCTGTAAACAAAAATTGAGATAAAGGAAAAGGAGAGGTGGTACCCCATGAAAAGACGCAAAGCGGTGCTCACCGCTGCGCTGGCCCTGCTGGCCGCCCTGGTGGCCTTTGGCACTGTGGCACACTTCAGCGGCGAGGCCCACGTGACCAACGTCATCACGACCGGTCAGATCGACATCACCCTGAAAGAGTACACCAAGGAGGGCGATAAGCTGGTCGCCTGGCCCTCGGACGGCATCACTGGCGTTATGCCCGGCCAATCCGTAGACAAGCTGGTCAGCGTGGAGAGCGTCGCCGGTTCCAGCGACGCCTGGGTCCGCGTGAAGGTCGCCAGCACCATCACCGCCGCCGACGGCAAGGAGAACCTGTCCACCAGCGGGATGCTGGACTTTGACTTTAAGCCCGACTGGATCGCAGGCGCGGATGGTTACTATTATTATAGTGTCCCCCTGACCGCTGGCCAGACGACCCCGGAGCTTTTCACCAAGGTGACCTTTGCTCCCGGCATGCCCAACGAATACCAGGGCTGCACCGTCAAGGTAGACGTATTCGCCCAGGCCGTCCAGGTGAAGAACAACACCGGCGCCGGCGAAACCCCCATCACCGAGCTGACCGCGTCCAACTACACCCAGATCGACGGCTGGCCCGCAGAATAAGAAAGGAGGCGCGTGAACCATGAAAAAGAAAGTGTTGGCCCTGTTCCTGGCCCTTGCCATGGCCGTGTCTCTGGTGACCCCGGCTTTGGCTGTGGAGGGCGGTCTGGTGGACAGTGTCACCGACTTCATTGAGAGCACCATCACCGGCAAGGAGAAGCTGCTCCAGGCCAAGGATATCCTCATCTCTCTGGGGGAGGACATGAAAAAGGAGATCGACGAAGCCACCGTCAACCTCTTCCAGAAAACGGAGCTGGTGGTCAACGACCTGGAGATCCCCGGCGTGGACTTCCAGTGGCAGATCAAGGTCCCTGACCTGGATCTCTGGGTGGATATCTACGACCAGACCGAGGGCGGCGTCGACCTGTCCTACGCCATGATCGCCAATATGCTGGACGACAACGATCAGGCCAAAATCCGCTGTGAGATCTCTCTGAGCAGCTTTGCGGTGCAAAGCCCCGAGATCACCGTGGACGTGGACGACGTCACCGAGCCGGAACCCACCCCCGTGGAGGAGCAGGACCCCGTGGTGCTGGAAGGCCCCAAGGTGGAGATCCACGATGACGACGACAGAGATGAGACCGAGGAACCCGTCATCCCCGAGGACCCTGCGGAACCTGAAACACCCTCTGAGCCCGAAACACCTGCTGAGCCTGAGCCCTCTGATGAAGAGGCGAACGTGATTGACCAGAGCGGCCTTGAGACCACTGCCACCGCCGTTACCTACCGGGCGGCCAACCTCTCCGCCTCGACCAGAAACGGCATCGTGGTGGCGAATAATACGACGACCTATAACGTGGTCATCAACTATGTCTTTGAGAACAACAAGATCGTGGCTGACCCCTACACCGCAACTCTGGCAGCCGGATCCAATTTCTCCGCCACGGTGACCTTCCCGGTTGTCCAGGGGTATCTGCCCTATGTGGGTGAAAACCAGCAGAACTCCATCGTCCTGAATTACACAGCCATTAGTCAGGACGATACCATCAACGTGGTCTACAAGCCCACCAATGTGGACTATACCGTCATCCACTACAAGCAGAACGTGGACAACGACAACTACACCGAGGCTGAGCGCGAAACCAAGCAGGGCCTGACCGCTTCCACGGTGCCTGACGTGGCGAAAAGCTACGAGGGCTTCTACGCCCTGCTGTATGAAAAACCCACCATCGCCGCCGACGGCTCCACTGTGGTGGAGGTCTACTACGACCGCTACTACTACCTGATGAACTTCGACCTGGACGGCGGCTACGGCGTGGAGCCCATCTACGCCCGCTACGGCACCCCCATTGAGAACGTAGGTACCCCCACCCGCGCCGGTTACAACTTCCAGGGCTGGACGCTGGAGGGCGAAGACGCGTATCTGCCGGAAACCATGCCCGCCAAAAACCGGACCTATAAGGCTGTATGGCAGCCCGAAGGCACCGCCAAGGTCACCGTCGTCTTCTGGGGCGAAAACGCAGACGATGAAGCGTACAGTTATATTAATTCGATTCAAGAGGATGCACAGCCGGGCGCCAGCTACACCTTTGACGGTTCAAAACAAGCTTGCCCAATGCAGGAACATAGCCACAGCAGCTGCACATTGGATTGTAAACATACTCACACGCTGGAGTGTTATAAATCCGAGTATGATTTAATCGAAACAAATGAACCAGAAAAGGAACTGACACACGCGGGAAATGACATTTATACCTATAAAACTACCGAATTTTGGGTAGTGACGAAGACTCATTATTATTTGAATATCGGTGATAAGTGGTATTGCGGAACAGATCGGTGGGGCCGGGAGAATGACACGCAAACAATTTCACTAAGTTGCATTCATACACAACATACCGACGCATGTTATACCTGCGGTAAAACCGCGCACACTCATAGTTCCGCATGTAAAGAATTGTGGACGTTTGTCAAGTCCGACACCGTCACCGTGGCCGCCGACGGCTCCTCTGTGGTCAACGTCTACTATGACCGTGTGGAGTACAGCGTGCAGTTTTATAAGAATCAATGGTGCTCCAGCGACCAGGAATACACCAACTTGAAGATCACTGCTAAGTGGGGGGCAAACATCCTGAGTGAGTGGCCTACCTATAATAACAGTTCCAGTTGGTATGTCCAGGGAAAGAATGACACCTGGCAGAACAGCATTCAGGTGATGCCTGTGGGCGGCGCGAAGTACTGGGGTCCCAAGACGGGAGATTCCACCTCCACTGCTTACTACTATGTGGAAGTCTTACCTGGCGAGGAAGGAATTAATCACAACGGCGTGACCTATAAGCTCCACCACCAGGATAAGAGTTCCAGCACGGGTAATGTCACCTCGGACGATAAGTATGAAATCAAGGGCTTTACCTATAAGGAAGGGACTGACAACGGTAACTCTTACAACAACGCAGCCTTCTACTACACCCGGAACAGCTACACTCTGACCTTCAACGATGGGTACAACGATGTAAAAACCGAATCCGTCCAATATGAAGCACCTCTCAGCACCTACAGCACCTATGAGCCCAAGGTGCCCAGCGCCTATGAGCCCGGTTCTGTGGTCTTCGGCGGTTGGTACCTGAACCCTGAGGGTACCGGCGCAGAATACAAGCTGAATGAACACACGATGCCCGCCGACAACGTCCTGCTCTACGCCAAGTGGGTGCCTGTAAACCACACCGTGAAGTTCTATCTGGACCAGGATGCATTCAAGGAGGGAACGACACTCGAAGGCTACGAGGTCATCAACGTCCCCCACGGCTCCAAGGTGAGCACCGTCCCCGCTACTCCCACCAACGGCAGCTACACCTTTGTGGGCTGGTTCTACATGGAGAACGGCGTGGAGAAGGCCTTTGACTTCGCCAACATGCCTGTCAACAAGGACCTGAAGGTTTACGGCAAGTGGAGCTCCAACGTGCTGAAGGCGTACACCATTTACTATAAGATCCAGGGTACTGATACCGAGATCGCCGCTCCCACCACCGGCTCCGGCCTGGCGGGCGCCACCAAGACCTTCGAGGCCAAGGGCGGTACCGACCTGTACGCCGATTATCAGGAGGTCTACTTCCCCGTGACCAAGAGCCACTCTCTGACCATCGACATCAACGCCACTGCAGAGAACGACACCAATGTGTATACCTTCTGGTATGTTCAGAAAGAAGCGGTTCCCTACACTGTGAAGTATCTGAACAAAGAGACCGGCCAGCCTGTGGCTACGGAAAAGACCGTCAGCAACAACTGCAAGGCGGTGGTCACTGAGACCTTTGTGCCCGTTTCCGGTATGATGCCCGATGCTTATCAGAAGCGCCTGGTGGTCAGTGCAGAGGAAGGCGCAGTAAACGAGATCATCTTCTATTACACGAAAGACACCACCCACGCCTACTACAAGATCACCCACTACACCGAGAATTTGGCTACGGACGCGGAGGGCAATCCCACCTGGACAGAGTACGCCACCTCTCAGGCCGTGGGTAACATCGGTGATCCCTACACTGCCGAGCCCATGAACATTCCCGGCTTCACTTATAATTCCGAAGTAGAGGGTACCGTTGCCAGCGGTAAACTGACTGCCAACGGCCTGGAATTGAAGCTGTACTACACCAGAAACAGCTATCCATATGTGATACATCACTACCTGGAGAACACGACTACTACGGTAGCAGCGGACGAAAAAGGATCTGATTTCTACGGTAAGGTGATTTCCAAAAACGCAAAAACCGATTTGATGGATTACACCGCTAAAGATCCCAACTCTCAGACCCTGAACATTCGTATTGAGGAAGACCAAACTGAGGTCAAGCTGAACATCATCAACTTCTACTACAAGGAGAAGGAAGCCACCATCAACTATGAGGTCGTTGGCCCCGAAAACTGTGGCACAGTGAGCCGGGATTCTGAGACCCTCAAGGTCCTCAGCGGCACCGCCCAGGGTTCCACAGCAAGTGCCAACCAAGGCTTCCGCTTCGTGGGGTGGTATACTGATTCTAATTGCACTGAACCTGTGACAGGGACAAACGGTACTGTGTCCGGCAATAAATTTACCCCGGCCAAGGTAAATGGAAGGAACGTTGAAGCAACCTACTACGCCAAGTTCGAGCCTGATACCACCAGCCTGACCATCACGAAAACTGGTAGTGATATCGACCAAAACCAGACCTTCCTGTTCCATGTGACCGGTACTGACGGCGTGGATATGGACGTTGTTATCAAAGGAGAGGGCAATGTGACCATCTCCGGCCTGAGGGTTGGTAACATCTACACCGTTACCGAGGATACCAGCTGGTCTTGGCGGTATAGTCCGGAGGGTAGCGATACGCAGACTAAGACGTTGGAAGCAAACGGAAACACAGTGACCTTCACCAACGCGAAGAATGAGAATGGTAATAAGTGGTTGAGTGCATTGGCATCTGTTGTAAACAGATGGACGGATGGCGGCACAATCCAACAGAATCCATGAAGGGAGGACTAAGCCATGAAAGAAAAGCGTACTATAAACGGCCGGAAAGGCCTGATTACAGTGGCGGCTTTGGTCCTGCTCCTCTGCGCTGCCGTGGGCGGCACCCTGGCCTGGCTCACAACGCAGACTGACCCGGTGGTGAACACCTTTACCCCCGCTACCGTGAGAGCAGATATTACAGAGGGTGTCCAAGGTAAGACTAAGGAGAGCGTAATCATTACCAATACCGGTGACATTCCTGCCTATATCCGTGCTGCGGTTGTCATCAACTGGGTAGACGACGATGGAAATGTCTGTGCTTCTGTGCCTGACGAAGCAACGTATACCCTTAGCGTACAGAGTGGCTGGGTTGAAAGTGGTAGTGGTAATTACTATTACTACACACAACCGGTGGCGGCGAATGGTTCAGCTCCGAATTTGCTTACTGCAACGGAGGGCGATACGGTACCGACTGGATATCACCTCCAGGTCACCATCCTGGCCGAGGCCATTCAGAGCACACCCGACACAGCAATTGAGGAAGCTTGGGGTGTTGATCCCAGCACTTGGGCTTCTGTAACAGACAGCTAAGGAGGTGGACAGGATGAAAAAGAACACCAAGCGGCTTCTGGGCATTCTCCTGGCCGCCGCCTTGCTGGGCGGCCTGCTGGGCGTTGTGGCCACGGCGCAGACCAGTCAGCCCACAGTTACCTTTGACGCAAAGGCCAAGACCTTCTCTTTCGCCAATGCGGACCCTTACGTTGATACGAAGGATCCGACACCAAGTGAGACGAACCACGATCTCTTCCCCGACAGCTTCAAGAACCTGATGCCCGGCGACAAAGTCTTCACCACCATCACTGTGGAAGTGAAAAACGTTGGCAGCAACACGGTCAATATGACGTTAAAGGCGGACACGGATGCAGAAAAAAATCCCAACGCCCACTCCACCAATGTCGATTACGACACATATGTGAAAGGCCCCGCTACGGAAGATGACACCATCACGCTGACGGTGAAACACGGTGAGAACGTCTACACCGGCACCCTGGGAGACGGGGTGAATCTGGGCTCCTTTACCAAGGACGGCATCACGGAGTTAGAGGTCACCGTAAGCATTCCCGTTAAAGCAGGCAATAAATTGGAGGCCAAGGTCGCCAAGCTGGGCTGGGTCTTCACTGCTGAGGTCGTGGAACCCGATCCCGGTCCTGGTCCCGGTCCTGGTCCCGGTCCTGGTCCCGGTCCTGGTCCCGGTCCCGGTCCTGGCCCCGTCGATCCCCCCGACTTGAACAAGGAAGACCACTTTGCTTACATCGTGGGCTATCCCGACGGCAACGTGATGCCCCAGGGCAACATCACCCGCGCTGAGGTGGCCACCATCTTCTTCCGCATGCTCACCGACGAGAGCCGCGCGGAGATCTGGAGCCAGACCAACAGCTACAGCGATGTCACCCCGGACAAGTGGTTCAACAACGCCATTTCCACCCTGTCCAACGGCGGCATCCTCTCCGGCTATGAGGACGGCACCTTCCAGCCCAACAAGAAGATCACCCGTGCCGAGTTTGCCACCATGGCGGTCCGCTTCTTCAGCGCCAGCTACGACGGCGAGGATCTGTTCCCCGACATCGACAAGCACTGGGCCCAGGAGTACATCAACACCGCCGCAAGCCAGGGTATCATCAACGGCTATGAAGACGGAACCTTCCGTCCCGACCAGCCCATCACCCGTGCCGAGGCTATGACCATCGTCAACCGCGTCCTGGAGCGTCACCCCGACAAGGACCACCTGCTGGATAGCATGGTCCAGTGGCCTGACAACATGGACACCGCCAAGTGGTACTACGCCGACGTCCAGGAGGCCACCAACTCCCACGACTACGACGAAAAGACCAACAGCGACGGCGAGAAGTATGAGGTTTGGACCAAGCTCCTGGATGTCCGAGACTGGGCAGCCCTGGAAAAGGAATGGTCCAACGCCAACTCCGCCCCCGGCGGCGAAGTGGTGAGGTAAGCACCAAGGATCCCCCTGCAGAGACAGAACAAAAGGGAACGGCAAAAGACCGGACGCACCTGATGGGTGGGTCCGGTCTTTTGCCGTGGGAAGGAGCTCGTCCAGATGATTGAAAACGATATCCGTTACTACACTACCAGGTCAGAAACGCCCAGCTTTCGGACGCGGTGATTCGAGAGGCCCGGACCATTCCCAACGCCCTTCCCAGGCTGTTCAAGGGCTATCATCAGGCGAAACGCGTGATGGTGGGAGGTGTGATCAGTGTGGCAGGGCTCTTGCTGCTGCTCTGCATTTTGTTTTATTCCTTTATCCCTGCTGGCTGATGGCTGTATCTGACGGGGTCTAATGGGACCGTTACGGGAATGGTGCTGCAAGGAGGGAGAAATCAACGAACAAGACCGGAGAAGAGGGAGGTTGGGTCTACACGGGTGCCGTTTTGGAAGGTTTCCAGGTGGAGATGGATACCGGAGGCGTTGCCGGTCTTTCCAATGTAGCCGATGACATCCCCTCGTTTCACCTTGTAGCTCCCCAGGGTGTAGGTGCCGGTGGAGCCGCTGCGCTGGGTGGTTTGGTGGCTGGGGATGATCAGGCTGGTGTGTGCGAAACGATCCAGGTGACAATACTTGGCGGTGTACTTGCCGTCGGAGGAGGTGAACTGGATGTAGTTGCCGTAGCTGGTGAGCTTTTGGGTTCCGCTGATGGTCCGGAAGGCCTGCTTACAGACGATAGTGCCGTCGGCGATGGCGTACACAGGGGTGGAGGTGGATACCCCGATGTTGATGTCGTGGTATCCGTACCAGCCGTTGTCAGTGGTCTTTTTGTTAAAGTATGCACCGGCGGGAACAGGGTTATGGAGTACTGCGGAGGAAGCAGAAGGGGAGGAAGAGGCGGAGTTGGCCTTCTGGAGGAGGAACTTCTGTGCGCCTGAGCCATTGAACTCATAAACCTGGATGTTTTGGCCGTTCACAGCGTTGCCGGAGTTTACGTCCAGGTAGCAGCCGAGCTTGCTGCGGAGATAATAGGAACTGCCGTTCCAAAGGGGCTGCCACAGCTGGGCATCGGAGCCGTTCCAGTCGTAGGTCCACACGTTGGTGCCGGAGGCCTGGGAACCGCTCTGCACATCCAGCACTTTGCCCCAGGAATTGGTGATCTTAAACCAGCCGTTGGACACGTGGGTGAGCTGGAAGACCTGGGCCGGGGTTCCGTTTTTGGAGTAGAGCTGGACGTTAACCTGGCTGCCGCCGTTGGCTCCGGTGATGTCTACGCAGTAGTTCTGGTTCAGGGAGGAGACCAGGGTATAGCTGCCGTTGGGGCAGGGGGAGAGGTCTGCGTTCCGCACCCAGGCTATTTTGTGGCAGCCGGAGGCAGGATAGACCACACGAGTCATGGAACCAGAGGTTTCCAGAACATAGACGGTATCGCCCTGATAGATGGAGCCATAGGAGGCGCTGGTGCTGCAGCGTTTGTAGGCAGAAATCTTTTTTTGGGCCTGGATGGCGACAGGTGTTTTCCAGGAAGTGACGGAGTTGGACATAGAGGTGAACTCGTAGGCCTTTACATAGCGTTCTTTTCGGGCACTGCCGGCAGGGTAGGAGATGAGAACGCTCTGGTTGTTGGTGTCCAGGCTCAGGATCCAGCATTCGTCGGTGGCAGCATCCACATACTCGCGGCTGTTATAGCGGGTACAGCTGGCGTTGGTGTAGACCTGGATCCTGCCGCTGTTCTTCAGGGCGTAGCCTTTGATGGGGGTAGAGCGAGAGGCGTTGGGCAGCATAGCGGCCTCGGCCTGGGGGGTAGCGATGGCCACTGAACCGACGGCGATCAGGAGGGCCATGAAGATACTGAGGAGGCGAGTAGATTTTTTCATAAGAAACATCCTTTCAGGGTGATGTGGGTATGTGGGGTGGAAAAATATGAGAGGATCACCACCATTTTTTCCCGAGAGGCTGCCAGTCTTTGCGATGGACTCGAAGCAGGGTTTTGAACAAGTTCGAATCTCCGGCTGCCAGTTTATGAGCGTCGTAGTGATAGTCTGAGCCAATGTTCATCAGCAATCCGTGCTTTTTGCACTGAGTCTTCAGAAAATCAACTTTGCTTGGGGTGTGCTTGGGATAGTGGACTTCTATGCAGTGTCCATCCAGGCAGCTGAAGTCGCTGATCAGGAGTTCCAAATCCTCCTCCAGCCTGTAATGGAAGGGATGATTCAGCGTGACCACGGTGGCAGTCTCCCGCTGGTGGTTCAAGCGGGAAATGACCTTCAGGATTTGGGCCATTCGTACGTATTCAAATAGATTTTCCTTGGCAACATAGGCTCTTCGTTCTCCGTGTTCGCCCAGATACAGGTGGCTGGCCTCTGCTCGGGAGGATACCAGCCCGGTGTCCACCAGCAACTGTGCCACATGGCCTTTGCCAATATATTCGCATCCGGGGTTGCGCTGGAGAAGCATTGCGTAAGAATTTTCCACGCCCTGGCCGGAGGGATCCAGGCCAAGGATATATAGATTTTGGAGCATTTTGATGGCGTAGCGCTCCATGGGGAGGTTTTGGTTATGGGCAAGCAGGGCATTTAGTTCCTCGTCGTCTTCGGGGAGCCAAAGGAGGCCCAGGTGAACTAGGACACTGCGGTTGCGAACCTGATGGATGACATTGAGTTCTACCCCTGGAATAACATCCAGCATATACCGCAAAGACAGCATCCGGGCCTCCCGATGTCGGAGAGGGAAGTCGTGGTCCGTGATGGCCAGGTGCTTGATTCCTTTCCGGACGGCTAGGCGGCAGAGGTTGGTGGGGGTCAGCACACCGTCAGAGATGGTAGAGTGGGTGTGACCGTCAAAGGGACCCCTTTTGGTGCGCAGAGCCTCCAGCAGCCTGTCTTCAGTTTCCATCTGCATAGGATACTCCTTTCTCAAGAGGAATGATCTCTTCGTACAGGACCTGGAAGTGGTCTTTTTCCGACTTCCAGGACTGGTGATAGTGCCCGCAGAACCAGTGCTTGTAGGAAACCATATCCTTCACCAACTGTAGGAATGTGGTCAGTTCGTTGGTGGGATAGCGAGGAGCCAGCTGCTGCTGGATGTGGCTGGGGGCGCAGTGGGTCAGAATCAGATCCACAGCCAGCCCTGCCTGATGCAGGTGATACCAAGCCAGCCCGTGCTCTGGGGGAGAGGGGAGCTCCTGGGGCCACCAGGATTCTCCCCTGACCCGATAGGGGATGCCCTGCTTTTTCAGACGTCGCCGCTCCCTTACTTGGTCGGGGCCGGGGGGAAGGATCACATCCATGTCATGGGACTCTGCACCGCCCATCACAAAGGTTTTGTGTCCGTCCAGGTCGTAGATCTGGCCTCGACACAGATGAAGCACGGAAGGGCGAAGTTGGTAGGCAATGCCTTTGTTCCAGTGGATTTTGGGATATTGTTCCAACAGATCATAGTTTTCGTGGTTGCCGCCAATGTTCAGGGTGGTAAAGGGTTTGGTGTCGAGCCAATCTAGCCACCATGTGTCTTGCTTGCTCCCGTCCCAGAGAAACCCTGCGTCTCCCAGAATCACAACAAGATCCTCTTTGGTCATGGTTTTCTGGGCAGGAAATGCTTTGGTGGAGAACCGACGGAAATCACCGTGGCAGTCACCGGTTAGAAATAACACGGAAAATCAGCCTCCTTTCTTGGTTGTAGTAATGGATGCAATGATGGAACTGGCGTCGTCCCGGTGTTTGAATCTGGGCACCCGATCAAAGGTAGGATCACTGTCCTGGTGGCTACAGAGTTCATGGTAAAGGGCGGGTAGGCTCCTGCCTTTTGCGCGTTTGTGCAGGTGGGGAAGGGATTCTCCGGTGAATTCACTAAGCTGGGCGAAGCCGTCAGAGCAGAGGAGGATGCTCTGTACATCTGCGGCAGGGAGAGTCCCTGTTTTGGCGTAGGGAATCCCTTTGCCAGAGGGATCCAGAATGGGGTATCCCTCCGGCGTGTTGCGCAGGGAACGATTCTGCCGCAGGATATCTTGGATGAGAGGTAGACAGTCCCGAGGGGATGCGCCCAGACGGGAGGCATGGGACTGGAGCTCGGAAAGGGCAATGAAGTCCAGACGGCGGAGGGCTTTGTCCGCAATGGAGAGGGTGGTGCCATCTCTCTTTTCGATGGAGATGCTGCAGTCACCCAACAGTAGGTACTCCAGATGGTTCTCCTTCAGGCGTACCAGGGCGATTCCTGCAGAGGGCATATCAGCCGAAGGTCCCGTCCAACGGGGGAGAAGTTCTTCCATGGAAAAGGAGAGTATCTCGGTCAGGGGACAGTCGTGGCCTGGGAGGGATTTCTTCAGAATACGGCTTGTCTCGCGGACAAACCATGCGGCATCACTGGGAGGCATGATGGAAGGGCCCAGAGGGCTGGCTCCATCCATCAGAAGTAAGGTTGCGTTATCTATGCTTACCAGGTCCTCGCAAGGATGGTCAGGCCTACCGGCGAAACGAATATGGTTGATGTTGTGGAATGCGAAAATGCTCATAAGGACGAATTCCTTTCTGAATTACGGTGTAAGAAGCGCTTGCGTGGTCAGATGCAGTCCTCTATAATGAGAGAAAAGGAAGGGGATGGGCGCGTGGCGAATATTGATAATACGGTGCTGTTTGAGGTTCTCGCTCGTTTATATGGCGTTGAGCGAACCCCTGCTGGTCGATACGCAGGCGGAGGACAAGGAATCATTGCCCGAGACCTCCACATATATAACAGTAAGCTGCAGACCTATTTTGCCCACGGAGAGTATGGGCAGAGAGGGACGCAGGAGCGGGTTGCGTTTTGGGTGGGACAGGATCGATGGCAGAATGATATACGGAACATTATCTCGGAAGATTTTTTGAACCAGATGAACCAGAAAGCCAACGGTCAGCCCATGGAGAACTCCGATCACCCGGAAGAGTGGTCCTTTGAGAGCCAGGTCTATCAAACGATGTTTAATGTTCAGAATCAACCGGGGTGGAGTCCTGAGAAACTGAAGGAGACCATCCTGTCGGTCTGTCGGGAATATCAAGTAGAGCGTCAGTATCTGGACGTCATTCAGCAGGAAACAGACTTGTCTCCGATGATAAAGTACATGATCGGAGAGGCCCAAAAGGCAGCCAGGAACAAAAAGCAGACGGCAGAGCATGCGTTGACCCAAAAAACGGAGCAGACAGCGGCTGCCGTTTCTGTTGCCTCACCTAAAGGGGCGGATGAGATAGGGGTGTCATTCTCTGTGGAGGAGATTCCTGGGTGGCAGATGTCTGAATCGGATCACGCAGATGACACATTCCGTTCTCTGGATGGCTGCTGCCTGGCCTCTGACTTTCCTGCGTTTCTTCACTGGGGCCCAGCGGCCAACGAACAGATACTGAACGATGACTGTTACGGGACCCTGGAGTTCCCGGATGGTTCCTATCAGGACATTCCGTATCTTGAGGTCCTTGGCTCGGAGGAGGATGGACAGTGGGAGTTTGTCCAGGGAGAGAATTTCGACTGCCGATGCACCGACGGCTCCTTCGACATGAGCTCTTATATCGGGGATGGAGCAGCCGAAGGTCTGGCAGCGGAAAAAAAGTTGGCTGCCCGCCTGAGATGGGGGGACCGTGGCCCCAGTATGTGGCTGGAAAACCTGTGGCTGCAGACGGGTGACAATGGAGGAAAGTTGGTCCTGGGAGTAGGAAAAGGCGACTACCGGGGGCAGCGGGTGTACCGCACACGAATGCTGAGCAGCCTTCTTGAACAGGACGACTTTCTGCGAACCATGAAGGGCATTCGCGGAGAGCCGGAACGTCTCGGGGGAAAGCCTTGGGCAAACTGCGGAGGTGGCTGCTGGATCACTGCCCAGAGTGAGGATGGAAAGGAGTACCTGATCGTATCCTATCGCAACCCCAAACGGGTGGCGGAAGAGCCTGGTATCCTTGGGTACAGTAGCTCCGGCAGTTATGAGTACCGGGACGGAACCTTCGCTGGAGCGATGTGCCGGGAAATCAGAGAGGAGTTGGGGATTCCTGTACCTAAGCCTGAGGAACTCCGGATGGTCAGTTTGGGTGTCGACACAGAGCGGTATCTCATCCAGGCCTCCTTTGTCTGGCGAACCAAGTATCCCCTGAGCAGGATCAATCGCTTCCGGAAGAATCAGGCAACCACCGGAGGGGAACAGTACATTTTCTATGTGCCCTTTGAGCCGGAGACCTGCTATGGACTATTGAGTCGGGCGGCCTTTGAACCGGGGGCGGCGTACTCCCTTATGAGAATCCTTCAAAAGTATACATAACCCTTGGATGGGCAGCACCTCTGGTGGATCAGAGGTGCTGCCTTTTTGCCTGGCCATTTACTTGATGTTCAGGGACAGGCGGGCGTGATCTTCCTCGATAACCAAACGGATGGTTTTGATGTACTTCTGGAAAAATGCCTCCTGCTCCTTGTCGTTCAGGAGAACGCGGGTCTTGTTGACGGCCCTGTGGAAAAGACTCTTCAGGTCCAGGTGGAGGGAGGTTTCCAGAGTGCGTGCCACTTCTCTGAGGAGGGCGTCGTTCTGGATTTCTGCGTTGTCGGCAAAAAAGTCGTCCAAATAGCAAAAGGGAATCTCGCTGTTGGTCAATGCGTTCTGCATGTCGTGGCCGAAACGATCTTTTTGGACCATGAAGAGGAACTGTGCCATGGGCAGCCCCTCAACCAAAGCCCAGAAATCGCTGTCGGAACTGGCCACCAGAAAGGCATCCACTTGGTTCTGATAGTGCTCCTGGCAGGCTCTGGAAATGAGAGCGGCATCCACAAGGGACTTCTTCTCTTTGATGCGGCGCACCACCACGTGCTCAACGGGCACGGGGACATGGACAGCAAGGCTCTCCCAGGCAGGGGTGGTGTTGACGTCGTCAATCAGAATGACTTTGCGGATCTTGGACAGTCCGGTTCCGGGTAGCCCCTTTAAGGCGGCACAGAGCATATAGGGATCACTGTTCTCGCAGTCAACCATGAGAACGGATTTTTTTCTGTCAGAAAGGAACATCTGAATATCGTTTTTGGCGAGAAGGGCGGAGTCATACACTTTGCTGAAATCAACAAAGTAATCGTTAGAGGTCTCGTACAGTCTGCGGACGAACTTCAAATCGTTTGCATACAGGTTTCCTTCTTCCTCAATGGGGGACCAGTTGATGAAAACCTGATAGGGGAGCTGGTTTCTGCAGAGGTAGTAGGTCTTTGCGGCGGCTTTGACACCGGCCTCGGTGAACCAGTCTGGACCTACGAAGACATCCCGGAGATACTGCCAGTTGAGCCAGGTAGGAAACCAGGAACGACAATTGTTGATGCGGTCAGAGAGTATGCGATTGATTGCTATGGCGCACTTGTTCTGGTTGCGGGACTCCTCCTTGGAGAAGCGGATTCCGGTGGAGGAGAGGTCCTGCAGGGTGGTAGCATCTATGTACTGGGGCAGAGAGTAGATGGAGTAGAGTCCGCTGCGCATGGCATCACCGATATTTTTATAATTGCAGACGAGCTGCTTTCTCAGGGTACAGAGGTGGCGGACGATCCGACAGTTCTTGTCTTTGGATAGGGTTTCAAAAACAGAGAGCTGAGGCGGGGCGTAGGGCTTTTCAAAGATGTATTGAGGAACACCGGTCAGATAAGCCATCTTGGAGATGATGTTGTAAGTGTTGCCGTCTTCGGGATTGGTCTGAGAGAGGGGTAGAGTATACATAAGCTTCCTTCCTTTCATGAGTTGGGTAAGGGGGTTCGTTTTTTCTAAGATCAGTATGAGGGGCCCTGCGGATATTTACAATTCTCCAATACTTCCCGAAGAGTTCCCTGGAAAGTCTTCGAAAAAATGGCGGAACTATCGGGGAAATGACAAGAATCTGCAGGGTGTGCTAGCATAAGGGTGACGAAGCAACACAACCATTGGATACCCAGAAAGGAGGCCTCACCATGGCAGACAATTCTCCCACTACCTTCACTGACAGCAACGGGGACCGTTGGGTTCGAGAGAGCGATAAGTGAAGAACTAAAAAGGGCCCGCTACAGAACTTTCATTCTGCAACGGGCCCTTTTTGCGTATATCACTGGTTCAAGTAATCGGGGGAATAGCCTGAACTCCTTGCGTCCCAGTGCCTTGCACCTGTTGCCAGTGCTTCCACATCCCACTGGATCGGCTCGATGCCCATGCCGCGTACCGTTGCGATGACGTGGTCGTCGTATTCCCCAAAGGGCGGGCGGAAGAGGGTGGGGGTCTTCCCGGTGACGGCGGCGATCTTTTCTCCCGCAGTGGTCAGGTCTGCCACGATCTCCTGGGCGGAGAGCGCGTTGAAGTGGGCGTGGGTGTCCGAGTGACTCATCACTTCATGCCCCGCATCGGAGAGAGCCTTGACCGACTCCGGGTATTTCTCCACCCAGTCACCCACCACAAAGAACGTGGCCTTGACATGGTAGCGGCCCAAAATGTCGATGAGCTGCTGGGTATCCTCGTTGCCCCAGGCGGCGTCAAACGTCAGGGAACAGACTTTGTCTTCCCGCTGGACGCAGTAGATGGGCAGCTGCCGCTGCGTAGAGGCGGCGGAGACGTAGGAGGGCAAGGTTGTGATCAGACACAGAGCACACACCGCCGCCAGCCCTGCGGGGATGGCTAGGGTGCGCTTGCGGACGAAGAACACGCGGCGGGCCAGCTTTGTCTTCGCGTTGGGTTTGTGCGGGAAACGGAATTTGAACATAGCGATCCCATCCTTTCTGATAGAAAGAGCTTATGCGCCGCATTCCGCTTCATGCGGAACGGCGGGAAAAAGGACGAGCCGTTCCGTGAGGGAGGCGTTGTTGTAAAAACAGAAGCTTCATGGTATGATAAAAACAGAAAGGAGTTGGTCCGTATGCAAAGAGTAAACTTACCGATCGGAACGTCTGACTTTGCAGAGATTCGACGCGAGGGCTGGTATTATGTAGATAAGACCGGTTTGATCCGAGATCTCTTGAATACCCGAAAGGCCAAGGTCACGCTCATTACTCGCCCCCGGCGCTTCGGCAAAACGTTGGGCATGAACATGCTGGCCAACTTTTTTGACATCCAGAAGGACAGCAAGGCCCTGTTTGAAGGGTTGGAGGTCAGCAAGGACCAGGCGCTGTGTGAGCAGTGGAGGAACCAATGGCCGGTCCTCTTTGTCTCGTTCCGGCGTGTGGACGGGCTGAATTTTCAGAGCGCTTACGGGATGCTGGAACTTACCATCACGGATCTCTTTAGAGAGCACCGCTATCTTCTTGACAGCGAACAGGTAGGCGATGACGAAAAGAAAATGATCCATCGCTTGTTACAAGGGACAGCAACGGAACGAGAAGTCAAAAATAGCTTGCTCCTGCTGACAGAGATGATGCAGGCGCACTACGGCAAGCCAGTCATTCTCTTGATGGACGAGTACGACGTGCCCCTGGCTAAGGCCAGCGCCAACGGATATTACAAAGAGATGCTGGACGTGATGAAGGGCATCATGCAGGCGATGAAAGACAACTCTGCGCTTCAACTCGCCGTTATCACCGGCTGCCTCCGCATCGCAAAAGAAAGCATCTTCACCGGAACGAATAACTTTGTGTCCGACACGATCACTTCTTCCAGACTGAACGAGTATTTCGGTTTTACCCAGGCGGAAGTGGATCAGCTTTTGCAAGACACGGGCCTAACGGACCATACAGAGGATGTGAAAGCCTGGTACGACGGCTATCACTTCGGAGAGTTTGATATCTACTGCCCCTGGGATGTGATGAACTATTTGCAGGACCTCCAATTTGACCCGTCAAAGAAACCGGTCAGCTATTGGAAGAACACCAGTGACAATGCGATCATCCGCTCGTTTATTGATTACAGTGGCCCGTCTATTTCCAAAAAGTTAGAACTTCTTCTCTCCGGCGGATATATTGTCCAGACGATCGAAGAGGACTTGACCTATGACTACCTCCATTCCTCCGAGGACAACCTATGGAGTATCCTGTACCTGACAGGCTATCTGACACGGGGCCGAGAAATTCCAGCTTCAGATGGAGCGCTTGCTTTGACCATCCCCAACGCAGAGGTGAAAGAGATCTTCCGTTCCACGATTCAGAAATGGTTCAAGGACAGCTCTCAGACGTGGAACCGGCAAGCGATGTTTCAGGCGCTCTGGGCAGGGGACAGTGAGA
>OLRG01000361.1_pt1 | contig 45659 bp, 38 predicted proteins | sample 1672331 | NCBI WGS metagenome assembly OLRG01 (sample SAMEA3136672, study PRJEB25190) | human gut metagenome
CAAGTTCAAAGAACAGTCCGGTGACAAGACATGGGCTGCAGAACACGTTGTAGGTGTTGCACAGGGTGCGCCTGAAGATATCATGGCTGATTTAAGAGCAAACTTCGAAGGTGAATGTTCAGAAGTTGGTATGTACCTGGCAATGGCTCGTGTCGCTCACAGAGAAGGCTATCCGGAAATCGGTTTATACTGGGAGAAGGCAGCTTATGAAGAAGCTGAACATGCAGCGAAGTTTGCAGAACTCCTTGGTGAAGTTGTTACAGACAGCACAAAGAAGAACCTTGAGATGAGAGTAGATGCTGAACACGGTGCAACAGAAGGTAAATTCGATTTGGCTAAACGTGCGAAAGCTCTGAACCTGGATGCTATCCATGATACAGTGCATGAGATGGCCCGCGACGAGGCTAGACACGGCAAGGCATTCGAAGGTCTGCTTAAGAGATACTTTGGCTAATCACAAAGCCGCATAGAATAAGGATTTTTATGAGAGGGAATCACTTTCGTGATTCCCTCTTTTTTTAACATTTTCCATGGAAAAGTGCAAACGAATGTGTCAATTTTGGGCTCTTTTATACCTCAAAATAGTCTAAATGTGTCCTTAAAAAATGTGTCTCTTGTATTACCAGGATAATGAAACCATCCATTTGAGGACAGTCAGAGAGACTTCTTCATATGTATCGTTGAAGAGGCAAAAAATCAAGGTCACAATAACCGCCAATTCTAATGTGGGACTTATCGTTTTTGTAGTTTTTAGTATAAGGATACGGTTCATCAATATCGTTGCGTAAAGAAGTGAAATTATCATAATCATCATGGGCATAACACCAGGTGATGTGAGATTTTTGGACTTTGATTGCCTTTGTGATCATATTCTTTGCGTTTTTCACTTCACCTTTGATTAAGAAATCCTCATATTCATATGTTTTTATACTGGAAGTTCGTTTTACCTGATTAATAAATGATTCTGCCATTGTAGTCAACTGTCCTTTTACCATGAAAAGTCAATTCTGAGGGTTGTATCAGTGCCATCTTTTTCAAGCTTTTTTCTACATAAAAATCCCTCTGTTTCCTTATAGAATGGTACATCTACCTTTTTTACGGATGCTTTGAAACCGAGCTGTTTCAATCCCTTTTCAATTTCGCTTCTTAAATCATTGATACAATTTGAGTAACAGACATCTTTAACACCGAAACTGCCGGCACCTATATCATCTCGAGGAAGGAGTTTATCTTTGATTGGAAGAAGGCGCCAATAATCTTTATCATAGCCAGCATAGGCCAAATAGCCTGAAACAGAATACTTACCGGCATTATTTTGGCTGCGAGCCAAGCGTTTCAATTCTTCAAGAACAGCTTTAACATGAAAGTTCAGCCAGTACTGTCTGCCTGCTATTTCTTCTTTCGTCAGCTGTGGGCCTTTGCTGCTGCGTAATTCATCTGCGAATGTCATAGGTGATACCTCCCGGATATAAAAATCTAAATGATAGGTTTACTTGTTTTCTATGTTGCTATTGTATCATTTGAGTTAGAATTGGGTGGTCCCGGGTGGGAAAAAAAACAGTGATTTGGAACTTGTAGGCGGCCGTGATAATCGCTATAATAATGAAAGAAATAAACGGGCGTTTCACAGTGCGGCCGTGTCAAAGGAGTCAATCAATGATAATTACAATACTACTTGCAGGGCTGCTTCTTATACTTGCTGCAGGCATCAGGTGTGGCTTTGCGCTGGATGATTTAATACGGATGGCAGTCAATGGCATAAAAAAGGCTGTGAATGTCCTGAGCGTGCTGGCTATTGTCGGTATTTTGACAGCGATGTGGCGTGCAGATGGTACGATCGCTTATATCGTATCATCCGCAGCGGGGTTATTTAAGCCATCTGTTTTGATCGTGACCATTTTTTTGATGAATTGTCTTGTTTCTTTTATGACAGGGACTTCATTTGGAACAGCTGCAACGATGGGCGTGATCAGTATGACGATTGCCGGTACAGCAGGTGTTAATCCGGTAATCAGCGGTGGCGCGGTGATTTCAGGCTGTTTTTTTGGTGACAGATGTTCACCGCTTTCAAGCAGCGCAATTCTCGTGGCCTCTGTGACAGAGACAAATCTGTTTGATAATATCCGAAATATGTTAAGGACGGCAGCAGTTCCTTTTGTCCTGACGTGTCTCATTTATGGGGCGATTGGACTTGGTGGTGCCAATCAGGTTGATGCCACTTCCGTATCGGATGTTTTTGCAAAAGAGTTTCAGCTGAATAGATGGATGATTTTGCCGGCTGTTATTGTGCTTGGACTTTCAATGCTGCGTGTCGATGTGAAGCAGTCGATGACGTTCAGTATTGTATGTGCAGTCATCCTTTGTGTTGTGTTTCAACACAGATCAGCAGCGGAAATTATCCGGATCATGCTGACAGGATACAGGGCCGGGGATCCGGTGGCTGCGCAGATGATCAATGGCGGTGGCCTGCTATCGATGAAGAAGGTTTTGATGATTGTCTGTATGACATCTACTTATTCCGGGATTTTCAGTGGCACCGGAATGCTGGATGGCATAACGGAATATGTAAAAACAATCTCTCAAAAGACGGGAAGATTTTTATGTATCGTGCTGCTTTCTGTTGTTACAAGTATGGTCGGCTGCAATCAGACAATCGCGATCATGATGACAGAGCAGCTGGGCTGTGTTTTGTATAAAGAACAAGATAATTCGCAGAGAGCAGTTGATCTGGAAGATTCTGCCGTTTTGATTTCGGCACTTATTCCGTGGTCCATTGCGGGAGCCGTGCCGGCAGCTACGATTGGTGCACCGGTATATTGTCTTGCAGCGGCATGCTATCTGTATTTAATTCCGATTTGTCGACTGGTTAGAAAAAAGAATATCTTTCCGGGATGCAACAATTAAGAATAATATAAGAAATAAGTCAGTCAATCGTCCTTGACAGAAGATGCAAAAAAAATTACAATATCTATTATACATGGAATTTGCTCCCAATTCCGCTGAAAATAAGGATGGGAGCCTTTTTATCATAATTGGAGTATAAATTCCGCCTGTGGTAAACGCTCCGCATGGATGCGCAGCGATTTTTAATGGATATTTAGTTTGATCATTGAGTTTTGTCTGCACATGCAGACAGATAGATTTAGGAGGAGACGACAACATGCCGATTAAAATACAGGATGATTTGCCGGCAAAGTCCGTGTTGGAGGATGAGCACATTTTCGTGATGACGGAGACGAGAGCTTTGTCTCAGGATATCCGTCCTTTGAAGATTGTGATTCTGAATCTGATGCCGACGAAGATTGAGACAGAGACGCAGATTCTGAGACGTCTTTCTAATACGCCGCTGCAGATTGAGATTACGCTTTTGCAGACAGCGACCCATGAGTCGAAGAATGTATCTGAAGAGCATATGATTGCTTTTTATCAGGAATTTGACCAGATTAAGGATGAGAATTATGATGGTATGATCATTACCGGTGCGCCGGTGGAGATGATGCCATATGAAGAAGTGGAATACTGGGATGAGTTATGCGAGATTATGGAGTGGAGTAAGACACATGTGCATTCTACATTCCATATTTGCTGGGGTGCCCAGGCGGGGCTTTATTATCATTACGGTATTCCGAAGTATATTCTGGACAAGAAGATTTCCGGCGTATTTTCCCATAAAGTGCTGAATAAGAAGTCCAGACTGTTCAGAGGTTTTGATGATACATTTTATGCGCCGCATTCCCGTCATACGGAAGTGAGAGCCGAGGATATCGAGAAGGTGCCGGAACTGAGAATTATGGCGGCTTCCGAGGAGGCCGGTGTTTATGTTGTAGGCAGTGCGGATGATTCCCAGTTCTTTATCATGGGCCATTCAGAGTACGATGTGGATACATTGGCGAAAGAATATTTCAGGGATGCAGAGAAGGGAATGAATCCGGAAGTGCCGAAGCATTATTTCCCGGATGATGACCCGACGAAGCAGCCGGAGATGAAGTGGAGTGCCCACGGACAGTGGATTTATTCTAACTGGATGAATTATTTTGTTTACCAGACAACACCATATGAATTGAAGAATGGTGTTTTTGTACCTGTAGAATGATCAATACAGTAACCTTGTGAAATGAGTGACAGGTAAGTGTACAACGGCAGTTATGATGCATGATGTACCATATAAAAAGGATGATTTTATGACGGAAGATTATAAGGGATTATCTGGGAGTGAAGTCAGCCAGAGAGTTGAAGCGGGAAAGGTCAATACCACCACTAACAGTATATCCCGAACGAAGAAAGAGATTTTTCGGGCGCATTTATGTACGTTCTTTAACTTTCTGAATGTTTTTCTCGGTGCACTTGTTCTGATGACAGGACAGATTAAGAATCTGACTTTTATGTTTACGATTATTGCCAATTCAGTCATTGGTATTATTCAGGAGTTAAAGGTCAAGAGTCTTGTGGATAAGCTGTCTGTGATTACAGCCTCGAAGGCGACGGTTATCAGGGATGGCACGAAGAAGCAGATACCGCTGGATGAGCTTGTTGTGGATGATGTGATGGTGCTGGAAAGCGGTGATCAGATTGGTGCGGACTGTGTGGTTCTGGAAGCCCAGGGCATTGAAGTCAATGAATCCATGATTACCGGTGAATCTGTGGCTGTGAAGAAGCATGAAGGCGATGAGATGTTGTCGGGAAGCTTTCTTGTGGCCGGAAGCGGTGTGGCAAGGGTTATTCATGTGGGCAGTGAGAATTATGCTACGATTCTGGCAGCCAAAGCCAAAGACAAAAAGCGTGCCACATCGGAAATGCAGGATTCCATCGGCAGGATTATTAAGATTGTCGGTTTCCTGATTGTACCGGTTGGTATATTGCTTTTCCTTTCTCAGAGAGCCATTGAGGGAACCACCACATCCGATGCCATTGTCAACACCGTTGCCGGTGTTATCGGTATGATTCCGGAAGGGCTGGTACTTCTGACCAGTGTTTCATTTATTTTGGGTGTTGGCCGTCTGGCAAGAAAGCAGGCATTGGTGCAGGAGATGGAAGCTATTGAAGCACTGGCCCGTGTGAATGTGCTTTGCCTGGATAAAACCGGTACCATCACTACCGGTGATTTGGAAGTGGTGGAAGTTGTGCCTTGCGGGACTATGTCGGATGAGAAGATCAGAGAGGTCATGAATGAGATCACATTTGCATTCAATGATGTCAATCCGACCCAGCAGGCTTTGATGAATTATTTTGAAAAGACGCAGAAATGGCAGACAACGGATTTGATTCCGTTTTCCTCTGCGAGAAAATATCGTGCCATTGCCTTTGGCGAGCACGGAGCTTATGTGCTTGGTGCGCCGGAATTCATTATGAAGAATGATGAAGAATTGCTGAAGAAGAGCGAGACTTATGCACTGCAGGGCTATCGTGTGCTTTTGCTGGCGGAGACGAATCAGATTTCAAGTGCCGATGGTACGGTGGGAACACCAAAACCGGCAGCGCTGATTGTTATTTCCGACTGTGTCAGAGAAGAAGCACCGTCCACATTTGCTTATTTTGAAGCACAGCATGTGGCGATTAAGGTTATTTCCGGTGATAATCCGGCGACAGTTTCACAGATTGCCCAGAAGGCCGGTCTGAAGGATGGCGACAAATATATTGATGCTTCCACCTTGCCGGAGAGTTTTGATGAGCTGAAAAATGTTGTCAAGAACTATACGGTTTTCGGCCGTGTAACACCGGAGCAGAAGCAGCGTCTGATCAAGGCTTATCAGGCCAATAAATCGGTTGTCGGCATGGTGGGCGATGGTGTCAACGATGTTCTGGCTTTAAAGGATGCTGACTGTGGTATCGCTATGGCGGCGGGCAGTGATGCAGCGAAGCAGGTGGCACATATCGTGCTGTTGGATTCAGATTTTGTTCATTTGAAGGAAATCGTCAGCGAAGGCCGTATGATTATCTCCAACATCGAGAGAGTGAGCTCTCTGTATCTGACAAAGACGATTTATTCATTACTGTTGAATGTGATTTTTATATTATTGGGACGTTCCTATCCGTTTGTGCCGATTCATCTGACACTGATCAGTACGGTGGCCATCGGTATTCCAAGTTTTATTCTGGCATTAGAACAGACCGAGACTGTGACCCAGAGCGGCTTCCTGAAGCATGTGCTTCGAGTCGCACTGCCTGGAGCTTTGACCATGGTGCTGAATATGTTACTGATTCAGGGGATTTCTATTGTACTTGGGTTTGACAGCGGCATGACTGCGACGTATAATTTGATTGTGGCAGGCATGGTCAGCCTGATGGTACTGATGCGGGTATGTAACCCGATGAATAAGATCCGAAGTATTTTGTGCAACACGATGATTGCGATTTTTGTGGCTTGTGTCATTTTATTCCCGGAACTGTTCAGCATCAACAGTGTATTCAGCTGGAGAATGATCTTTATTGCACCGCTTGTTATTTTTACTTATTACAGTATGAAGTATCTGTCGGCAATTGTTCATTTTCTGTTAAGAAAACATATTTAGAATCAGGAGGCCGTCGCCACCTGTCGAAGTCTTTCGGCAGTGGCGGCGGTTTTTATTTTTTTCTGTAATTCGAGCATTAAAGATATCGCTGAGTGATTGAGTCATCGGCGTTAGGGAGGTATTTGTATGGATATAAAAACTTTTGCAAAGGAACATTTTGAGGAATACAAAGCGTTGATCTGTCAGTTGACAGCAATTCCGGCGCCGTCTCATCATGAGGAAAGGAGAGCGGCGTTTATCTGTGAGTATCTGCATCAGTTGGGATATGGCCAGGCGTTTATTGATGATGCGAAGAATGTGATCTGTGAGGTAAAAGGCAGTGATTTGGAGGCACCGGTGCATATTTTTATGGCGCATACGGATACGGTTTTCCCTGATGAGACAGAGATTCCGGTTGTTGTGGAAGACGGCTGCATTAAGGCGCCGGGAGTTGGGGATGATACCACCAATGTGTGTGCGATTCTGATGACTTTGAAATATTTATCTGAGAAAAAGATTGTGCCAAAACAAACCATGGTTTTTGCCTTGAATTCCTGTGAGGAGGGACTTGGCAATTTGAAGGGATGCAGAGCTCTTGTGAAACAGTATACAGGAAGAATCGGGCAGTTGGTTTCTTACGATTGCGGATACAATGCGGGAACCGTCTGGGCTGTCGGTTCGAGACGTTATGAGATTCGTATTCGGACTACCGGTGGACATTCCTATGCAGATTTTGGAGCGACCAATGCGATTGCGGTGGCTGCGGATATGATTCATGATTTTTATGAGATAGACACCAATACGATGCCGGGAAAAACGACGTACAATGTAGGATTGATCGAAGGCGGTACATCAGTGAATACCATTGCTCAGGATGTGAAGATTCTCTATGAATATCGTTCAGACAGAATGATGGGACTGGAGCTGATGGAAAGAGAAATGTCAGCGATTATTGATAAATATACAGATCGTGAAGATGCCAGAGTAGATATTGAGATGATCGGGGACAGGCCTTCTATGGGGCAGGTAGACAAAAAGAAAATGACGGAACTGCAGAAGCGGGCAGAAGGGATTATTTTCAGAAATACCGGTGTGATGCCGATGTTCGGAAGCGGATCCACAGACTGCAATATTCCATTGTCCATGGGCATACCGGCCATCTGTTTCGGCGTTTATCTGGGCGGCGGACAGCATACAAGAGAAGAATATGTCCGAATCGATTCACTGGAAACAGGCCTGTGTGCGGCCATGGAAATGATTTGCGAGGATATGATGAACCCGCTGTAAGAAAGGGCTGGTTTCTTATTGACGGTTGAATATATCGTGTTCTTCTATGAAACGTCGCACACCCGTGCGAAATGTTTCATAGAAGAATACCATATATGAGTGAATAGGTTTACTGAATCAATATTAGGTCATGTTATAATAGGCTGCATAAATGCCATTTTTATCCAGCAGTGTCTCATGTGTTCCGCGTTCGGCAATGCCGTTTTCAGTTAGGACAATGATTTCATCTGCATTTTTAATAGTGGACAGACGGTGAGCGATGGTGATCGTTGTACGGTTTCTGGAGAGTTCCTCCAGACTGTGCTGGATCCATCGCTCACTTTCGTTGTCCAGGGCACTGGTTGCTTCATCGAGAATAAGAATCGGGGGATTCTTCAAGAAGACCCGGGCAATGGAAATACGTTGCTTCTGGCCACCGGAAAGTCTGGCACCACGTTCACCGACAAAGGTATCATATTGATCGGGCAATTCCATAATGAAGTCGTGGATATTGGCACGTTTGGCAGCTGCAATAATTTCATCTTCTGAGGCATCTGGTTTGCCGTAAGCAATGTTATCGCGGATGGATCCGGAGAACAGATAGACATCCTGCTGTACAACGCCAATACGGCTTCGCAGACTTTTTAGAGTGAGGGTGCGGACATCGTGACCATCAATTGTGATCCGGCCATCGGTTACATCGTAGAAGCGGGGCAGCAGGGAGCATATGGTTGTCTTACCGCCGCCGGAAGGACCGACCAGTGCGACGGATCTGCCGGCAGGAATATCAATGGATACATGGGAGAGAACGGTTGTCTCATCGTCGCTGTAATGGAAGGAGACATCTTCATAGCAGACATGACCTTTCACATTGGCAAGATCCACGGCATCCGGTGCATCCTGAATTTCCGGCACGGTTTCCATAACATCAAGAAAACGGCGGAAACCAGAAAGACCCTTCTGCATCATTTCCATCAGTTCTACCAGAATCTGTATCGGACTGATGAAGATGCCGATATACAGGGCATACATAGCCAGGTCGGCAGCAGACATTTCGCCATTGGCGATTAAGAAACCGCCATAAACCAGTGTGACAAGATACATCATGCCCTGGAAGAACAGATTGGAGCTCATGAATTCACCCATACATCTGTAGTTGTCTTTTTTGGAAACAAGGAATGCCTGATTGCTCCGTCGGAACTTTTCTTTCTCGATGTCTTCATTTGTAAAGGATTGAACCACACGGATGCCGGCTAAAGTATCCTGCAGGCTGGCATTGACATCCCCGATTTTTCTTCTGTTTTCCATGAATGTCCGCTGCATCTTCTGATTCTGACGGAAAGAGAAGAAAAACATGACAATGACAAGGAAAATCAGAGGCAGAGCAAGCTTCCTGTTGATGACAAAAAGGAAGATGAAGGCACCGACAATTTTGATCAGAGAAATGAAAAGATTCTCCGGACCATGGTGGGCAAACTCAGAAATATCGAACAGGTCACTGACCAGTTTGCTCATCATCTGTCCGGAATTATTCTGGCTATAATAAGAAAAAGACAATTCTTCATAATGCTCAAAGAGCTGCTGACGCATATCCCGTTCCATGTTGGCACCCATCATATGACCCTGATAGCTGACATAATATTTGCACAGGCTCTGGATCACGTACATCAGGAATAATCCGATGCCGATCCATGGGAGGGCATGCAGGATCATGCTTTTATCCTGAGTGAAAAGTGTTTTGGTGGCTGTCCGCAGAATCTGCGGGTAGGAAAGGTCTACAAGGCTGATGATGGCTGCACAGAGCAGGTCAATAAAAAAGACCACTTTATAGGGGCCGTAGTAATGAATGAATTTTTTGAGTGTATGCATAAAAAGTTCCTTTCATCATAGAATTTCTATTTGGTCAGTTATGACGTTGATTTTATTATAAAGGAATACAGGCACTATGACAAGCCGTTCATTCAAGTCATTTACCGGCCCCGTTTTTATGGTATAGTGATAGAAAATCCGGATTTGTGAAGTTGGAGGAAAAGGTATGACAGAATGGGAAAAATCCTGTTTTTGACGAATAGAGAAAAGGACATTCAGATGTATTAAAACGTTAATCGCATCTGATGCCATACCACATTTCCGTGGACAGATTCTGAAATGCCTTCGTCCACGAAACCAAAGGAGGCATAATAATGGATCAGCTTGTCTTTGCAGGTTAATACCAGACCTTTTCGGTGCTGAGCTTTTGCGTCGAAAATGGCTCTTCGGATTAATTCTCCTGCATAGCCATGCTGACGATAAGAGGGGATGGTATTGACACCGAAAATCATTTGCCATGCCCCTTTTTCATTGTGCATAGAGGCGTTTTCATACATTTCATCGGTCAAATCCGGCTGGTCGGTAACAAATCCATCCACAAAAGAAATGAGTTTGTCTGCATCAAACATCAGCCAAAAATGATCGCCGTAAAATTTAATCCGTTCTGCAAATTCTTCTTTGGTTGCGGCTTCTGCTGCAGGAAAACATTCTGCTTCGACAGCAGCGACCGCTTCAAGATCATTGATGGTGGCTGTTCTTATCTCCCTATGATGCCATAGATTAATTGATTCGATATCTGCTTTTTTAAATTCATCTTTTAAATTTTTTTCATTGTCCATGTGAACCCCACCTGCATTTAAATTTTTAGAAATTGTATCATAAATTAAGATGTTTTTCAATCAAAACAGATAATGATATACTTATGTGAATATTGAATAAGGAATGACAAGTGGATCTATATGATACATGAAAATATACATCCACTTATTTTTGTGATATAGTGTTGATAGAAACAACTGCATTTGGAGGTATACGATGATTTTTTGTTTTTCAGGAACCGGCAACAGCCGATATATTGCACAGCGGATTGCAGAAGGATTGCAGGAACCGATGATAGATTTAAATGCCAGAATTAAGGCAAATGATACAACAACAGTGGATACCGGCAGTGATGTCATCATGGTGACACCGACTTATGCATGGCGTATTCCAAAAATTGTTTCGGAATGGATGGCGAAAACAAAATGGACAGGTGCGAAGCGTATCTGGTTTGTGATGGACTGCGGCAGTGAAATCGGTAATGCAGCAAAGTATAATCGCAGCCTGGCAGAACAAAAACAGCTTCACTATATGGGAACAGCACAGATTATTATGCCGGAGAATTATATCGCCATGTTCAATGCACCTCAGGTGGATGAGGCACAGCAGATTACGGCAAAAGCGGAACCTGATATTCAGGCAGCAATCAAATGTATTCAGAAGAAGCAGGAATTTCCTGTACCGAGGAATAATTTGTATGACCGTTTGATGAGTGGACCGGTGAACCCGATTTTTTATAAAATGATTGTAAAAGCGGATGACTTTAAAGCAAGTGAAGCCTGTACTGGATGCGGATTGTGTGTTAGAAAATGTCCGATGAACAATATTCAACTTCGGGAGAAAAAGCCGGTGTGGGGCAAAAACTGTACCCATTGTATGGCCTGTATCTGCTATTGTCCGACGGAAGCCATTGAGTATGGTAAAAAGAGCGTTGGCAAACCGAGGTATCAATTTGAAAAGCTGACAGGGGTGAAGTGATGGAGATAAAACTACATTATCAGGAAAAAGGGGAAGGCGAACCGATGATTCTTCTGCATGGAAACGGGGAGGATGGTTCTTATTTTGCACATCAAATGGACTATTTCAGCAGGAATTATCGTGTGATTGTGGTGGATACAAGAGGGCATGGACAGTCACCCAGAGGCACTGCGCCATTTACCATTGCTCAGTTTGCAGAGGATTTGCATGATTTTATGGATGAGCTTGACATTTCAAAGGCAGTGATTCTTGGCTTTTCAGATGGGGCAAATATTGCTATGAAGTTCGTTCTTAAATATCCTGAAAGGATAAAGGCTCTGATATTAAACGGAGGTAATCTGAACCCGAAAGGTGTAAAGCCTATCACGCAGATCCCGATTGAGATCGGTTACAGGATAGCCTCGAAATTCGCTTCAAAATCAGCTGGGGCGAGGAAAAATGCGGAAATGCTGGGACTGATGGTGAATGATCCGAATATTGAGGCAGAAGAATTGTCCAAGATCACGGTTCCGACTCTTGTTATTTCCGGAACGAAGGATATGATTAAGGAATCTCACACAAAGGAGATTGCCAAAGTACTGCCAAATGCGAAGCTGGCTATTATAGAGGGCAGCCATTTTATAGCCAGTGAGAATCCGAAGGTATTTAACCGGGTGGTGGAGCAGTGGTTGTCGGTGGTGCAGCATGAAAGATGAAGCAGAATATCAATGCTAAGCCTGTGGCGTAATTGAGGAAATGTGGTGGTTGACAATTAAATAAAGAAAAATATATAATAAATTATGTCGTACGACTAAATTGGTTTTGAAATCGCTGAAATTTAGCCGTACGACTAAATTTATTATGAGGTGTATACTGTGAAGATTAAAAACGCAGCTGATTTTGGACAGATAATACGAAAGAGAAGAAGAGAACTGGGTTATATACAGGAGTTTGTAGCTGAGTTTACAGGGGTGAGTGTGACTTATATATCACAGTTAGAAAGAAGAAAAAAACGGCAGAAATTGAGAAGGCAATAATGCTTGCGAATGTTCTTGGATTGGATTTATGTATAGAAAAGAGAGGTAGTGCATGAAGAAATTAAAAATATACATGGAAAAAACTTGTCATTGTTATACAGTGAAGATTTAAAGTTGATACGTCTTGCGCCAGCTTATGATATAGTAAGTACGATAGTGTATGAAACAAGTACTGAAAAAATGGCATTACGTGTTGGCGATGTCTATAAACTTTCTGACATAAGAAAAGATGATTTTGAAAAGGAAGCAAAAAAAGTTGGCCTTGGAAAAAATATCGCAATGAAAAGATTTGATTCAATGAGCGGAAAATTTTTAAAAGCAATCAATGAGGCAAATGAGCAATTGATGGACAAGGGATTTTGGACAGAGCAATTAAAAGAAAAGATATTGTCAAAAGGTGGAATTGCTTATATTACAAAATGAATTTAAGGTGGGGTAATAATGTTTATACAACCGGACCATACATACAGAGATATTCAGGAAAAATCCTTCCAGCAGTGGCTGGATGAAATGGAGCAGCATGAGGATTTGGCTGTCAGCGGCGGCGTCAAACTGGCCAGAGAATATGTACAGTATCTGAAAGATGAGATAAAGCGTCAGGAAGAATCCAATCAGCTGAAAATAGACTATATGAAAAAACTGAAAAACGGCAGATAACGATAGGAGCAACAGACTAAACATCAGGAAGCAGAAGAGAGATGTTTAGTCTGTTTTTTGTGTAGCGAGAGTTAGAGTTGTAAGTTGACAACTATATCGCACTGTGATATAGTATATATAACGAAGTGCGATATATTGAACGTTGATATAGAGTACAGCAATATCGATGAACGAAAGAGGAAAGACAATGGATGCCCACATTAGAAAAGTTTATGTTCCAATGACTGAAACAGGGTTTTACATTTTATATTGCCTGCAGGAAGAAATGCATGGTTACAATATCGGATTGAGAGTGAAGGTGATGACCTGCGGAGAAGTCACCATCAGTCCTGGAACGATGTACGGAACATTATCCAAGATGGAGAAGGATGGTTTGATTTCTTTTTTGAGGGAAGAAGATAAGCGGAAGATTTACCAGATCACGGATTTGGGGAGAGATGTGCTGAATCTGGAATTGGCGAGAATTGAACGATTGTACAAGAACAGTAAGGGGGAACGGTACAATGGCAGATAAGAAGGAGATGAAGATTTTTACCTTAAGTGAATATGAGGAAGAAGAACAGTATTTGAATCAGATGGCACGGAGTGGGTATTTGTTTGAGAAAGTCACTTTGCCGGGAGTTTACCATTTCAGGAAGACAGCTCCGGTGAATATGGTTTATAGAATAGATTTTAACCCCAAGAAGAAGGAAGACTGGGACAGCTATAAGCAGATGTATCAAGACTATGGATGGACCTATATCCAGGATTTAAATGAATACAGCTATTTTTGCAAAGTGGCAGAGGATGAGGAAGAAGCAAATGAGATTTTTAGTGATAATCAGTCTCGAATCGATATGATGGACCGCATTATCCGGCGAAAGATGCTGCCGATTGTAGCCATCTTTTTATGCTGTGTCATTCCCCAGGCAGTTCGCATGGCAGACGGTATGTATACAGATAGAGTGTCTATTGCATTTTATATTTTATGGGTGATTTTGATTGTGCTGTATGTTTATTTGATTGCCCGAAGTACAGCAGGGTTTGTAAGATTGAGAAAGAAGTATGAGATGGAGAAGTAAGGCTTCATTTAATCATCATCAGTTAATCTTTTTATTGAATAAAATATATATCGTGGTATATACTAATAATAGAAAGGGGCTGATTTTATGATGACGGCAAAAGTTTTTGAAAACGGAAGGAGCCAGGCTGTGAGACTACCAAAAGAATGTAGATTTAACACAGATGAGGTAGCTGTTAATAAAATTGGGGAAATTGTATTGTTGGTTCCGAAATCAAGTAAATGGAATTCATTTATGCAGGCTATAGACATGTTTTCGGATGATTTTATGGAAGATGAGCGAGATAATGATATAAAGCAGGAGCGTGAATCATTATGAGATATATGCTGGATACCAATATATGTATCTATGCAATAAAGCATAAGCCAGAACAAGCATTTAAGCGGCTGCAAGAACACGACCCATCGGAAATATGTATTTCTTCTGTTACATATGCAGAATTGGTACATGGTGTAGAAAAGAGCAAATCAATTGAAAAGAACAGGCTTGCATTAGCATTATTGTTGGCAAATATTGAAATAATAAGTTTTGACTCTTTAGCTGCTGAAAGTTATGGAAAAATTAGAGCTGATTTAGAAAAAGCAGGAAATCCCATTGGACCATTGGATATGATGATTGCAGGACATGCAAAATCACTTAAGTATACTGTTGTAACAAATAACACAAAAGAGTTTGAACGGGTACAGGGATTGAAACTTGAAAACTGGGCAAAGTGATTTTAGCCTAAAATTACTTTGCCGGAAATTCAATACACTTAGAAAATAACAGAAGATGAAACAGACAGCAGAATGACTGGAACAATGGAATGGTCATATCTCAGTTCTTTGTCCGTTGAAACGTTTCGCACGGGTGTGCATTGTTTTAACGGAAAAAGAACAGGAGATATGACCAGAGTGTGACTAGTTGCTGTTTGTTTCATTTTCTGTTATTCAAAGACTATTTGTTTTCGGCTCAATATGTTTAGTTTAATTCGGCGATTCGCGATACCCCCACATAGATTTGGCTGATCTTATACCATGTGGCATAATCCGTCACCCCGGTCTGAGGAAGATTGAAGATCTTCTGGAATGTCCGTACAGCCTCTGCGGTCTGATTGCCATAGATGCCGTCTGCCGCTATTTTCGGAATAGCCGGATAATTATCGGAGATACGGTTTAATTGCTCCTGCATCTGCTGGACCTTCTGGCCGGAACTGCCGATGGTGAGATCGTAACCCGGCCAGGAGCTTGGAATGCCGCTGATCTGTTCTGCAGAGTTAATATAGATATCATCCCCATAGTAATAGCGTAGAATCTCAATGGGTGAATAACCCTGTTCGCCCAGATCCTTAGAGCCCCACTGGCTCATCCAGTTTGGGCAGGAGACTCGGCGACCGTCACAGTACTGGGTGAGAATCGGCTGCAGGACACCCGGACGGGAGAGATAGTTGGAGAAAATCATATCCACTGTTTCGGATATGTTTTCAAAAATATTTCTTCCATAGACAAAGAAATGGTCGTAGGCAGTGGAGTTGGTGATAGTAAAATCATAACCCTTATTGCGATACCATTCAGTGAACACTCTGTTGAGGGTGAAGGAGATAATGGCCAGACAGTTGGCGATAATGGAGGATTCCGGCCAGGTGGCGTAGATTTCACTGGAAGCGACGTTTTTGATATATTCTTTAAATGGAATATAATAATTGGCAGCTCTGGTATCTGTAGGCGGTCCGTCGTGGACGATGATGGTTTCGGGAATGACAACACGGCTTAGTACGACTTCACCGGATTCAGAGACATCTTTGATTTCCGCTTCTGCGATTTTAGGCGGGAAATTACCGTATAGGGTATGAGGCGGTACAACGATCGGAGAAGCTTCGATGTTGGCCAGCGGCATAAGTCGGGCGCTCTGAAGGGCAGTAACGTTGGCCAGTATCTGAGCACCGCTGATTGTCAGATTGGAATAACCTTCAGCCTGAACGGTGAAATTATACTCTGAATAGGGTTGGGCACTGCTGCTCTCCAGACTGTAAGAAACAGGAGGGGCAGGCAATTCAATGGTGGGTGTTTCACCGGAATTATCTGTTGTCAGTTCCTCAATAATATTGTCTGGATTTCCGGTATCTGTAACCTGAATCACGGCATTTTCGATGGGAGTATAATCATTGCGACCTGTGACGGCAAGCTGCAGGCGACCGTAGGAAGCGGCGGATACCTGGGCCGGCATAACAGGAACTGGGGATGAAGCCATGGGTGTAAACCTCAATAGGGAATTGATTTATTATATGCATATTTGACGAAAAGATGACGGAGAAAGCATGCATTATGTGAAAAATTATGCATACAAAAATTTTCAGATAATCATATAATTATTTAGGTTGAATTTGCTTTTAATCTATGGTATACTTCATGCAGTTTAAAATTCAGTGTCGAAAGATATTGAATATAAGTGACTTTTGGAAGTTATTTACAAAAAAGGACAGGAGTGGAAGTATCAATGATGTGTTTATATTCGCAAAGCTTGAAAATGCATATTTATACAAAATTCTCCATTTCTTGTTTATATTTATTAACTTAAAAAAAGAGGTTTCATGTTATTGTCTTTTCTATTTTTGACATGAAATTATCTTTTTTTTTTGCAAATTAGGAGAAAGGATCAGGTGAGAAAATGAAAGCGTTTCTGATTTTGGCAGACGGTACTGTTTATGAAGGAGAAAGCATCGGTTCTACCAGAGAAGTTATCAGTGAAATTGTGTTTAATACATCTATGACAGGTTATTTGGAAATTTTAACAGATCCGTCCTATTGCGGCCAGTCTGTCGTTATGACGTATCCGTTGATTGGCAATTATGGTGTATGTTATGAGGATATGGAGGATCCGGAATCTTATGTAGACGGTTATATCGTCAGAGAGATCTCCAATAGCCCAAGCAACTTCAGAAGTGAAGATAAACTTGAAAAATTCCTGGTGGATCATGATATCGCCGGCATCCAGGGCATTGATACACGTGCATTGACAAAACGTCTGAGAAACTACGGTACAATGAACGGCATGATCACAACCAATGAAAATTTTGTTCTGGAAGAGGTTCTTCCGAAGATTAAGGCATACAAAGTAACAGATGTGGTAAAACGTGTCAGCTGCAAGGAGAAGACAGTCCTTCCGGGTGACGGCATGAAAGTAGCTTTGATGGATTTCGGCGCAAAGAAAAACATTGCCAAATCCCTGAATGAGCGCGGATGTGAAGTAACGATTTATCCGGCGTATACATCTGCCGAAGAGATTATTGCTTCCAATCCGGACGGTATTATGCTGTCAAACGGCCCCGGCGACCCAAAGGATTGCGGACCGATCATTGAAGAACTGAAGAAGCTTTATGCAACAGATATTCCGATTTTTGCAATCTGTCTTGGACATCAGCTGATGGCGCTGGCCAATGGCGCTGATACAAGAAAGATGAAATGGGGGCATAGAGGTGCCAATCATCCGGTCAAAGATCTGACAACAGGCCGTGTGTATATGTCTTCACAAAACCATGGTTATGTGGTAGCAGATAAGACAGTACCGGAAAATGTAGCTGAGATCAGTTTCATTAATGCCAATGATGCCAGCACAGAAGGTCTGCATTACCTTGGCAAGAATATTTTTACGGTGCAGTTCCATCCTGAAGCCTGCCCGGGTCCACAGGATACAGCGTTCCTTTTCGATAAATTCATAGACATGATGGAGGTCAATAAAGATGCCGAAGAATAATAGTATTAAAAAAGTTCTGGTTATTGGTTCTGGTCCGATTGTCATAGGACAGGCAGCAGAGTTTGATTACGCAGGTACACAGGCCTGCCGTTCTCTGAAAGAAGAAGGTATTGAGGTTGTACTGGTCAATTCCAATCCGGCAACCATCATGACGGATAAACAGATTGCAGACAAAGTGTATATTGAACCGCTGACAACAGAGGTTTTGAAGAAGATTATCAAGAAAGAAGAACCGGACAGTATTCTTCCGACACTTGGCGGACAGGCTGCACTGAATCTGGCTATGGAGCTGGATGAGAGCGGATTCCTGGTTGAAAATCGTGTCAGAATGATCGGTACTTCTTCACAGACCATCAAGAAAGCCGAAGACCGTCTGGCATTCAAAGAGACAATGGAGAAAATCGGCGAGCCATGTGCAGCCAGTGAAGTCTGCACAACACTTCAGGGATGTTTTGATTTTGCAGAGAAGAACGGTTATCCGGTTGTTATCAGACCAGCTTATACACTGGGCGGCAGCGGCGGCGGTATTGCCCATGATGCACAGCAGCTGCATGATATTGCCAGCAATGGTCTGAGACTGAGCCGTGTCGGTCAGGTCCTTGTTGAACGCTATATCGGCGGTTGGAAAGAAATTGAATATGAAGTGATCCGTGACAGTTACGGCAACTGCATTACCGTATGTAATATGGAGAATATCGATCCTGTGGGCGTTCATACAGGAGACAGTATCGTTGTGGCACCTTCACAGACTCTGGGGGATAAAGAGTATCAGATGCTTCGTACATCTGCCCTGAACATCATTCAGGAACTGGATATCCACGGCGGCTGCAACGTACAGTATGCACTGAATCCAAACAGTTTTGAATATTGTGTTATCGAGGTTAATCCGCGTGTATCCCGTTCTTCAGCGTTAGCTTCCAAGGCAACCGGTTACCCGATCGCCAAAGTTGCTGCCAAGATCGCTCTGGGTTATGCCTTGGATGAAATCAAGAATGCGGTTACCGGCAAAACATACGCCAGCTTTGAACCGGCCCTTGATTATGTGGTTGTCAAAATCCCGAAATGGCCTTTTGATAAATTTATTACAGCGAAACGTACACTGACGACTCAGATGAAAGCCACAGGCGAGGTTATGAGTATCTGCCAGAATTTCGAAGGTGCGCTGATGAAAGCCATCCGTTCTCTGGAACAGAATATTTACAGCCTGGATTACGGCAAATACCATGAGCTGACAGATGAAGAACTGAAAGAACATTTATATAGAATTGATGACAGACGTCTTTTCTGTATCGCAGAGGCTATTCGTCGTGGTTATACACTGGAAGAAATCCATGCCATCAATAAGATCGATCTCTGGTTCCTGGATAAGATTGCCAACCTTGTCAAGATGGAACAGCGTCTGAAAACAGAGCCGATGTCTGTTGAACTGATGAAAGAAGCAAAGCGTATGGAATTCCCTGATAAGGCCATTGCTGAGTTTACACATCAGTCCGAAGCAGAAGTGAAAGCTTATCGTTACAGAAACGATATCGTTGCAGCATTCAAGATGGTTGATACATGTGCAGCTGAGTTTGAATCCGAAACACCATATTATTATTCATGCTTCGGCAATGAAAATGAAGTTGAAGTTGGCGAGAAGATGCGTAAGAAAGTCCTTGTACTGGGTTCAGGCCCAATCCGTATCGGTCAGGGTATAGAGTTTGACTACTGCTCCGTTCACAGTGTATGGGCATTCGCAGACTGCGGTTATGAGACAATTATTGTCAATAACAACCCGGAAACAGTCAGCACGGACTTTGATATTGCAGATAAACTGTATTTCGAACCATTAACACCTGAAGATGTGGAGAATATCGTTCGTTTGGAGCATCCGGACGGTGCGGTTGTTCAGTTCGGCGGCCAGACAGCCATTAAACTGACACAGGCCATCATGAAGATGGGTGTGCCGATTTACGGTACACAGGCAGAGGATGTAGATGCAGCTGAAGACAGAGAGCTGTTTGATGAAATCCTTGAGAAGTGTAAGATCCCGAGACCTGCAGGCACAACAGTATTCACAACAGAAGAAGCATTGAAGGCAGCCAACCATCTGGGTTACCCGGTACTGATCCGTCCTTCCTATGTTCTTGGCGGACAGGGTATGCAGATTGCAGTTAATGACGGCGATATTGTCGAATTTATGAATATTATCAATCAGACAGTTCAGGAACATCCGATCCTGATCGATAAGTATCTGATGGGTAAGGAAGTCGAAGTGGATGGTGTCTGCGACGGCAAAGATGTCCTGATCCCTGGCATCATGGAACATATTGAGAGAGCCGGTATCCACAGCGGTGACAGCATTTCCATCTATCCTGCACAGCATTTGAGCGATGCCGTTATTGACAAGATCGAAGACTACACAGCGAAACTGGCGAAAGGCCTGCATGTCAAAGGTCTTCTGAACATTCAGTTTATTGTATATAAAGAAGAGGTTTATGTTATTGAAGTAAACCCTCGTTCAAGCCGTACGGTACCTTATATCAGCAAGGTAACAGGTATTCCGATTGTCGATATTGCATCAAAATGTATCGTGGGCAAGACGATCAGAGAGCTTGGTTATGAGCCGGGTCTTCAAAAGAAAGCAGATTATATTGCCATCAAACAGCCGGTATTCTCATTCGAGAAACTGCGTGGTGCCGAGACAAGCCTTGGACCTGAAATGAAGTCAACGGGCGAAGTCCTTGGTATTGCCAAGACATTTGAGGAAGCCCTGTACAAATCATTTATCGGTGCTGGCATCAATCTGCCGCGGACAAAGAAGATGATCTGTACAGTCAATGATGCGGACAAAGATGAATTAGTACCGATCGCAGCACGCTTCCAGAAATTGGGTTATACCATCTATGCAACCCGTAGCACTGCAGATAAGCTCATTGAGAACGGCATTCCTGCCATCAAGATCAAGAAAATTTCTGCAGGCTCACCAAATGCGCTGGATCTGATCCTTGCCGGTGAAGTCGACCTTGTTATCGATACACCGACACAGGGCCGTGACAAGAGCAGAGATGGTTTCCTGATCCGTCGAAATGCCATTGAGACAGGATGCACATGTCTGACATCCTTGGATACAGCGGCAGCATTGGTAACAAGCCTTGAAAATGCCAATATGGAGACACTTTCCGTGATCGATATCGCAGAAATCTAAAAGCTTCTGACATTTTGGCGGTATGAAAAGATTCATGCTGGTCAATTGAGAAAAAGTATGCTAAACTAAATACAAAATATGGAAAAGACTGCAAGGGGGCAGTGTGTGGAGTGAGAATTCCCTGCCCTTTTGCGGTCTTTTTGTATATGCCTGACGTAAATTTTTTACAATATTGACAAAGAAAGGGCATTATTGATATAGTTGAACTATCTTAATATAAGGAGAGAGCGTAATGGCAAAATATACAAAAAAGGACATTATTCAGATGGTGGAAAATGATGATGTTGAATTTATCCGACTTCAGTTTACGGATATTTTCGGAGCATTGAAGAATGTGGCGATCACAGCCAGTCAGATTGAAAAAGTACTGGACAATGGCTGTATGTTTGACGGTTCTTCGATCGAAGGCTTTGCCAGAATCGAAGAATCCGATATGTATCTGGTACCTGACCTGAATACATTTGAGATTTTTCCGTGGCGTCCGCAGCAGGGCAAGGTGGCACGTCTGATCTGCGATGTTTACAAACCGAACGGTGAACCTTTTGAGGGCGATCCCCGTTATATTTTAAAGAAAGTGATCAAAGAGGCAGATGCGATGGGCTATACATTTAATGTCGGTCCTGAACTGGAATTCTTCCTTTTCCATACAGATGATTATGGTATGCCGACGACAGAAACCCATGAAAAAGGCGGTTATTTTGATCTTGGTCCTATTGACCTTGGTGAAAATGCAAGACGTGATATGGTACTGACCCTTGAGGATATGGGATTTGAAATCGAGGCATCCCATCATGAAGTTGCACCGGCACAGCATGAGATTGACTTTAAGTATACAGATGCTCTTCATACAGCGGACAATATTGAAACCTTCAAGCTGGTTGTCAAATCCATTGCGAAACGCCATGGTCTTCATGCGTCCTTTATGCCGAAGCCTGTTTACGGTGTGCCTGGTTCCGGCATGCATATCAATATGTCACTGGATGACCAGGATGGCAACAATATTTTTGGTGATCCGAATGATGAGAATGGTCTCAGCAAAGAAGCCTATTATTTCCTGGCCGGTCTGTTAAAGCATGCAAAAGGTCTGATGGCATTGACGAATCCGTTGGTCAATTCCTATAAGCGACTTGTACCGGGGTATGAGGCACCGGTGCATATTGCCTGGTCTTCCATCAACAGAAGCCCGCTGATCCGTATTCCGGCAACCCGAGGAACCGGACGTCGTATTGAACTCAGAAGTCCTGATCCGGCCGGCAACCCATATCTTGTACTGGCAGCATGCCTGGCAGCGGGTTTAGAAGGCTTAAAAGAAAAGAAAATGCCGATGCCGAATGTGGATAAGAATATTTTTGAGATGACAGCAGCAGAAAAAGCAGCAGAGAGCATTGAAGAACTGCCGCTGAATCTTTTTGATGCAGTTAAAGAGCTGGAGGCTGATCAGTATATCTGTGATACTCTGGGCAAACATGCCAGCAGCAAATACATCGAGGCAAAATACGCGGAATGGGATGAATACCGCAGACAGATCACAAACTGGGAGATTGACCAGTATCTGTACAAAATTTAAAATTTTCCCCTTCTTGATGAATCATTAATGGAGGTGGAAAAGAGTGGTTAATATTATCGTTGTCTTTTCAAGCCAGAAGGATGGCATTAATATCCGCAATCTTCTGATGAGGCACGGGCATAATGTGGTCACTGTCTGTACTAACGGAGCCGCTGTCAGTCAGGCCGTTGATCAGATGGAAGGCTCCGACGGCATTGTTGTGTCGGGCTATAAGTACCAGGATATGACTTACAGTGACCTTCTGGCGGATCTTCCGGATACATGGCAGATGATCGTTATGGCCTCTCCGGGTAATCTGAGTCGTATTTTTGAGTATAACGTTATCAAAATTCCCATGCCGGTCAAAGTCTATGATCTATTTACAACATTGCAGGCCATCGAGATAACCATCATACGCCGACGCAAGAAGCGCAGAGAGAAGCCGAAGGAGCGTTCATCCGCTGAGAGAGCCTTGCTTGAGCATGCCAAAAGCCTTTTGATGGAGACAAAGAATATGTCCGAGATCGAAGCCCACAGGTACATACAGAAATGCAGCATGGATAACGGAACTAACATGGTAGAGACAGCGCAGATGGTCATTGAGATTTATTCTCAGGCGTAAAGCGGTGTGCGAAACTTCAAGGGTATTGAATTGTTGAGATATTTAACAGTTTCGTGGCGGCAAAACACGAAGGCTGTGAATTGATTGGATCACTGTATTATTCAAATGCAGGCACGTTTGCACTGCCAGCACCTAGCAGCGGTACATAAGGCAGCAAAGGACGCTGCCTAAGGACCGGCTGGTGCTGAAGCACCTGCATCTGAATAATACAGTGATCCAATCGATAATGAGGTTTATTGAGTTTTGCCTTAATAATTCAAGGTTATACAACTGTTAAATACCTCAACATTTTCAAAGGCTGTGAGTTTCGCAAATATTATTTACGCCGTAGGGGTTATAGGGGAGTGCAGCTCGGAAGGTTATAGAAATGGATAGATAAACTCGAGTATAGGACTTTTGAGTTTGGAAATTTGTTAGAATGCGTGCAATTCAAATGGTATAGATAGATGAGATAAGTGCATGTAGAAAATGTACACGAGCCTATTGTTAACTTAAATATAAAAATGGTTGACAATAGGCTTTCTATGGTTTACAATACCAACATCAGAAATTTTTATTTGAATGAAAGAAACAAGCATTAGAAAAAGCCTTGTTATCCTGGATAGCTGTAATGAACTGACAGATTCGGATACAGGTGCTTCCAGCGCGTCCAGTACTTAGGCAGTGTCTTTTACTGCCTTATGTACTGTTGACAGCGCTGGGCAGCGAGAGCGGCCTGCTCCGAACTGCCAGTTCATTACAGTTTTGATAATTTGATGGCTTTTTCTAATGCTTGTTTCTACATTAAGAAGAGATGTAGAGGAGTTGTTACCATGGAAAATGAATTTTCAAACAGAATTTCAGTGAAGAATATTGTGTTAGCCGGCATGTTTGCCGCATTCCTGGCGGTTATGTCCCAGGTTTCCCTGCCGATGCCGACAGGTGTCCCGATCACGGTGCAGGTTTTTGCGGTTGCACTGGTGGGGGTGATCCTGGGCTGGAAGAGAGGTGTTCTGGCGGTTCTTGTGTATATTTTAATCGGTGCCGTTGGCGTTCCGGTTTTTGCTAATTTTAAAGGCGGGCTTTCTGTTCTGACAGGCCTGACAGGCGGTTACATCATTGCGTGGCCGGTGATGACAATTTTATGCGGTATCCAGCCGAAGACGCAGAATGCAAAGCTGAATATGACAGTGAATATTATTTTATCTCTGGTGGGTCTGGCTGTCTGTGAAGGTGTGGGCGCCCTGCAGTGGGCATTGCTTTCAGGTAATGATCTGAGAGGCATTATTATTTATTCCCTGACAGCATTTGTACCAAAAGATATCGTTTTGACGGTGCTGGCCGTGCTCATCGGCAGACAGGTGAGAAAAATGGCAGCAAAGGCCGGTGGACTGTAGAAATAAAAACACGCAAAATAAGAAATCGTGAACACTTTGGTGGGCACGATTTCTTTGTGGGAAAGAACGTTTTATTTTGTTTACTATATTCTGCCTCGACAGCTATTGACAAAAATTATTAATAAGGATAGACTAACTCCGTAAGAATTGATTTTTTTTATCAATAGGAGATATAAAATGACATTAAGAGATTTACAGATGGGTGAATCTGCCGTTATCACGACAGTAGGCGGAAGAGGTGCCCTTAGGCAGCATTTTCTGGATATGGGCATGATTCCGGGGGTTCAGGTAACACTTGTGAAGTATGCGCCGATGGGAGATCCGATGGAGCTGAGGCTTCACGGATACGAACTGACACTGAGACTGGCAGATGCAGAGCAGATAGAGATTGAAGAAGTTCAGAAGGCAGGAGCCGAACATGAGGCCTCTAAGGCGGGAAAAGGTGGAAGATTGAAGGAAAGCGGGCGCTTTACGGATCATCCCGGTCTTGGTGAGGGTGGCAAATACCATGAGAAGGAGACGGAGCATCCGCTTCCGGATGGGACAACACTGACTTTTGCATTGGCGGGCAATCAGAATTGCGGTAAGACAACATTATTTAATCAGCTCACCGGTTCCAACCAGCATGTAGGTAATTTCCCGGGAGTTACTGTGGACCGTAAGAGCGGTGTGATCAGAGGACATGAGAATACACTGGTGACAGATTTGCCGGGAATTTATTCCCTGTCACCCTATACAAGTGAGGAAATTGTCTCAAGGCAGTTTATTCTTGATGAAAAGCCGACAGGTATTATTAATATTGTGGATGCAACCAACATTGAGAGAAATCTTTATCTGACCATGCAGCTGATGGAATTGGATGTACCGATGGTGCTGGCATTGAATATGATGGACGAGATGCGCGGCAATGGCGGAACCGTTGATATCAATGAGATGGAGACATTTCTTGGAATTCCGGTTGTACCGATTTCGGCAGCGAAGAATGAAGGTATTGAGGAACTTGCAAGTCATGCGCTGCATGTGGCGAAGTATCAGGAATGCCGCGGAAGGAAAGATTTCTGCGATGAGAGTGATCATGGCGGTGCGGTTCACCGCTGTCTGCATGGCATTATGCATCTGATTGAAGATCATGCCATACAGGCCGGCATCCCTGTGCGCTTTGCGGCCACAAAGCTGGTGGAGGGCGATAGCGGCATCCTGGAAGCTTTGAAACTGTCACAGAATGAGCAGGAGATGCTTGAGCATATTATCTGTCAGATGGAGGAGGAGCGCGGACTTGATCGTGCAGCGGCCATTGCGGATATGCGTTTTTCATTTATCCAGCACCTGACAGAAGCATGCGTGGTCAAACCGCATGAGAGCAAGGAACGCGAGAGAAGTCGTAAGATCGATCAGATCCTTACCGGCAAATATACAGCTATTCCATCTTTTATCGGTATTATGGCGCTGGTTTTCTGGCTGACATTCAACGTGATCGGGGCATGGCTGCAGGGACTGCTTGAACAGTTCATTGGATGGCTGACGGAACTGGCAGATGCGGGAATGACAGCATGGAATGTGAATGATGCCCTGCATTCGTTGATTATTAACGGCATTTTTAATGGCGTCGGCAGTGTGTTAAGCTTCCTGCCGATCATCGTGACGTTGTTCTTTTTCCTGTCACTTCTGGAGGATACAGGTTACATGGCCAGAGTGGCTTTTGTTATGGATAAGCTGTTGAGAAAGATCGGTCTTTCGGGACGAAGTATCGTACCGCTGCTGGTCGGCTTTGGGTGTTCAGTACCGGGGGTTATGGCCAGTAGAACCCTGCCATCGGAACGTGACCGTAAGATGACGATCATGCTGATTCCGTTTATGAGCTGTACCGCCAAACTGCCGATTTACGGATTTTTTACGGCGGCATTTTTCCCGGAGTACAGCGGATTGATTATGGTTGCACTTTATTTTGGCGGTATTGCAGTCGGTATTCTGGTGGCAATGATTGCGAAGAACAGTATTTTCAAAGGGGATGCGGTACCTTTTGTTATGGAGCTGCCGAATTACAGAATGCCGGGAGCCAAGAATGTTTTGCAGCTTTTGTGGGATAAGGCAAAAGATTTCCTTCAGCGAGCATTTACGGTTATATTTCTGGCAACGATTATTGTCTGGTTCCTGACAACATTCAGTCTGCATCTGAATATGGTGACAGAATCCAAAGACAGTATCCTGGCCGGTATTGCCGGTGTGATCGCACCTGTTTTTGCTCCGCTTGGATTCGGTGACTGGAGAATATCAACAGCATTGATTACCGGTTTTATTGCCAAAGAGAGCGTTGTTTCCACATTATCTATTTTGTTTGGGACAACAACTGCACTGACGTCGCTGATATCGACAAAAGCAGCGGCAGCATTGCTTGTATTCTGTTTGCTTTATACGCCGTGTATAGCTGCCATTGCATCCATACGAAGGGAGCTGGGACAGAAATGGGCCATTGGTGTGGTTATTCTGCAGTGCGCCATTGCATGGGTATGCGCATTTGCCATGTATCATTTGCTGATGTTTTTGTAACAGATGACATATTTTACTTTACAGGCTGCTTTTCGGAAAGTTCCCGGAAGGCAGCTTTTTACGTTGCTGACTCAGATGCGTACTTTGTTGAATTCCTTTCGTTCAGTGATTGACCGGGAGAATGAGTTGTAATAAAATAGTAAGAGTCAAAATGGCCGAAAGGAGATTTTTGGAATGCGAACAGCTGAAGAGCTTCGAAATGAACTGCGGGGGATGGACAGGCGGAGCTATCCGGCCTATAAGGCACTGGCAGGAACCTGGCAGTTTGAGAAATATAGATTAACCATTGATCATGTGCAGGGAGATCCGTTTGCCTCACCTTCCAGTCTGCATGTGGAGCTGTCTCACAGACAGGCCAGGATCCCGGAGCGATATTATGAGAATCCGTATGCAAAAACAGCACTCAGAGATTATATTGTCCGTGAAGCAGGGAGACAGTTTGAAAAATGTAATTTCAAGGCCAGGGGATCCGGCAAGAGCGGTCTGATGAGCATCAGCCGGTGCGGGCAGGAGGTACTGGAGCGAAGCGCCTGTGAAATTGACGGGGAAGGGATTATTCTCAGATTTCATGTGGGTTTTCCGGCTTTTGGAAGGACGATTCAGGCCAAGGAGCTGGAGAAGATATTATTTGATTTTCTGCCGGAGTGCATCGAGAATGCCATGTGCTGGCGAAGGCTTGATCATCGAGCAGTGGAACAGGCTGTCTGGCTGGCAGAGGATCAGGAAGCGCTGCGGAAGATACTTGTGGAGAGGCAATGGGTCGCTTTTGCGGCAAATGGTTCTGTTTTGCCGAGAAAGAGCGGTGTGTCAGAACTGCCGATGACAGGAAGCGTTCCGTTTACGGCACCGGATTCAATGACAGAGACGGTTGAACTGCCGCATCGCGGCAAGGTAACAGGAATGGCTGTACCTGAGGGCATTACGCTGATCGTCGGCGGCGGTTATCATGGCAAGTCTACATTTTTGGAGGCTCTGCAAAACGGTGTGTATAATCATATCGGCGGTGATGGCAGGGAATTGGTTATCACAGACAATACGGCAGTGAAGCTCAGAGCGGAAGATGGGCGTTCTGTGAGGAATGTAGATATTTCCATGTTCATCAATGATCTTCCGAATGGCAGGGATACGACCTGCTTTTCAACGATGGATGCCAGCGGTAGCACTTCTCAGGCTGCGGGAGTTGTTGAGAGCATGGAGGCGGGGACACGGCTGTTATTGATCGATGAAGATACATCGGCAACGAATTTTATGGTGCGGGATGCGCTGATGCAGCGGGTGATTTCCCGGGAGAAAGAGCCGATTACGCCATTTATCGAGCGGATGCGCGCACTGTATGAGCAGGCGGGTATATCGACAATTCTTGTTGCCGGAAGCTCAGGCGCATTCTTTTATGAAGCAGACAGAGTTATCCAGATGGATCGCTATCATGTGGTGGATATCACGGAAAAAGTCCGCACCATCTGTGGACAAAATGCCTGTGGACAGCATGTTATGGAGCAGGTGCAGACTTCAGCCTTTGAGATGCCGGTATTTGACAGAAAAAGTCCGGCAGCCGGTCATAAACGGGAAGTGACGGACACGGGCAGAGAACGCGGCGGCCGGAGAGGACGGCATGGATCAGGTGCCGCAGATCGTCCGCGTACAATGAAAGTGAAGATCATGGGCAAAGAGATGCTGATGCTTGATAAGGAAAACGTTGATCTGAGATATACAGAGCAGCTGGCAGACAGTGAGCAGACAACGGCATTGGCTTATTTTATGCGTTATCTTTTGGAAAAGGCAAAGTCAGCACAGACAGTCCGGGAATCTGTCAGTGAAATAGAAACACTTTTTGAGAAAAAAGGATGGCAGGCTTTTTGCAATGGCTATGTACCCTGCGGGCTGGCACGGCCGAGGACGCAGGAAATATATGCGGTACTTAACAGATACCGCGGTTAATGGATGGTACACGCCTGACAGGAAGGACTTTGATAAGGAATGTTGTAAATGCGTGCATTGAATTTAGGAGGAAAATATGTTGAATCAGTTTTCTAGAACAGAATTACTGCTGGGACATGACAATATGGAAAAACTGAAAAATGCCAGAGTGGCAGTTTTTGGAATAGGCGGTGTCGGCGGATTTACAGTTGAAGCCTTGGCAAGAAGCGGCGTCGGCACACTGGATCTGATTGATGATGACAGGGTGTGCCTGACGAATATCAATCGTCAGATTATTGCAACAAGAAAAACAATCGGACAGTACAAAGTGGATGCAGCCAAAGAAAGAATTCTGGATATTAATCCGGATGCAGTGGTCAATACCTATAAGACATTTTTTATGCCGGATACGGCAGATGCTTTTGATTTTTCTGTCTATGATTATGTTGTGGATGCCATCGATACCGTCACGGGCAAGATTATGCTTGTGGAGGCTGCGCAGAAGGCCGGTACACCGATCATCAGTTCAATGGGAGCTGGCAATAAACTGGATCCGACAGCTTTTGAAGTGGCGGATATTTATAAGACATCGGTATGCCCTCTGGCAAAGGTTATGCGCCGGGAGCTGAAGAAAAGGGGCATCCGCGAGCTGAAAGTTGTTTATTCGAAAGAAAAGGCATTAACACCGATTGATGATACGGCCAACAGCTGCAGGTCACATTGTATCTGTCCGCCGGGAAGTGCAAGAACCTGTACACAGAGACGTCAGATTCCGGGAAGTACAGCCTTTGTCCCGTCTGTTGTGGGCCTGATCATTGCCGGAGAGGTTATTAAGGATTTGACGGTACATTAAGACTGCTGTATCGCATATTACTTTTTTTCTCTAAATTATGGCATATAAGGTATAAATGTGGTATACTCAATATACCTTTTGGGTTATCCCGGCGGGAAGAAACGCCCGGATTGAATAATAGAGGAAAGGATAAGTTTATGCTGAATGAAGAGAAAATCCGCTGGATGACCAGAGCTTCTATTTATGAGAAGCGTCAGGGACATACGGATCTTGAACGAAATGAATATTTTCTTGGTGATTATGTCAGACTCCATCTGATGAAGAACATGATTGGTGTGACGGTTGCCTATATTCTGATGGTAGGACTCTATGCGGTTTGCAAGATTGAGGATATATTCGCATTAGCAGCGAATATGCAGTTGATGGTGTTCCTGAAGGAAGTACTGCTTGTTTACCTGATTCTTGCGCTTATTTATACGGGTATTGGTATTATTTATTATGCATGGCAGTATCAGTCAAGCCATAAACAGTTAAAGAAGTATTATCGCATACTGCGCCATATTGACCAGTGCGGTGAGAAGAACAGCCGATCACAGGAGGATAAGAGATGACGGAGATTTTTGTGATGAGGGACAGAATCAATCGCTTTGTGAAAGAATACGAGACATGGTTCCTGATCATTGCCAAGTTTATAGGAATGATGTTTGTTTTCAGTTGTGTCAATTCACAGCTTGGATATTTTGAAGTTTTGAACAATCCGATGGTCAATATATTGCTGGCATTGATCTGCTCGATTATTCCGGGCAGTTTTTCGGTATTTATCGTGGCAGCAGTTATTGCAGCACATATGGTGAAGCTGTCCGTTTTGCTTGCTGTTCTGACAGTTGTGGTTATGCTCATCGTGTATCTGATGTTTTTGAAGTTTGCACCGGGACAGAGTGTTGTGTTGCTGGCGGTGCCGGTACTGATGCAGTACAATCTTCATTATATGATCCCGATCCTGGCAGGTATGTATTTTGCACCTTATGCGGTTGTTCCGGCAGTGATCGGCCTGTTTATGGTGAAGTTTCTGGGATATGCATGTGCGGCTGTATCCATGACAGGTACAGGCATGTCCATCAACCTTGAAGGTGCGACAGAAGCCATCAGCACGATTTTCGGTCAGTTAGCCGATGACAAGTCTATCTGGTCTTATGCCATTGCGGCAGCAGTGACGATGACGGTTGTTTATCTGATCAGTCAGTTATCCTTTGATTATGCCTGGTATGCAGCGATTGTGGCCGGTGCAGCAGCAGAGATCATTGTTACGTTTTTCTGTGCAGCGGCATTTGGAACAGAGCTGAATATAATCATGACGAACGTGGGTATCATCATTGGTACTTTACTGGCAGTATTTTTGCAGTTTATGAAATGTGCTGTAGATTATTCCAGAAAAGAATATATACAATTTGAAGATGACGATTATTATTATTATGTAAAGGCTGTTCCGAAGATTTTCATATCGGAACCGGAGAAGAATGTTGTGAAGATGAATTCCAGGAAGAAGGCGTTTGCATCCAAAGAGGTGCAGGCATCGAAGGATCATGAGGAATAATTAACGGGAATCAGTGAAAGACAGGGGGGATATGAAATGAATAACTGGATGAAATCATTGATGAATATTGGATTGCCGCAGTCGTTTCATATTACCTATATTGTTGAAATTCTTATCCTCACAGTTATTATTTATGAACTGTTGATATGGGTCAAGAACACCAGAGCCTGGACACTTCTGAAGGGCATTGTTGTCGTGACGGTTTTTGCCCTGGGTTCCTATTTCTTTCATCTGACAACACTGACATGGATCATGTCGAAGACCGCAGGTGTGCTTGTGACGGTTGTTGTGATTGTTTTTCAGCCTGAGCTTAGACGTGCATTGGAACAGCTGGGAAGAAAGAATATTATCTTCTCTATTTTCGGTCCGGCAACGGTGCGTGCAGAGGAGGACAGGAGAAGTCTGGACAAGATCAATTCCGAAATTGTACGTGCCGTATATGAGATGGGCAAGGTCAAAACCGGTGCGCTGATCGTTATGGAGAAGCAGGTGATTCTCAATGAATATGAGCGTACGGGTATTCCCATTGATGCACAGATATCCAGTCAGCTGTTGATGAATATTTTTGAACATAATACACCGCTCCATGATGGTGCGGTATTTATAAGGAACCAGCGAATTGTAGCGGCGACCTGTTATCTGCCGCTGAGTGACAATATGGAACTTAGTAAGGAGTTGGGAACAAGACATCGTGCCGGCGTTGGCATCAGTGAAGTCTCCGATAGTCTGACGATTATTGTTTCGGAAGAAACCGGTGCAGTTTCAATTGCGGAAGGCGGATTGCTGAAGCGGGATGTTGGACAGGATGAATTGAAGAAGAAACTTTCAGAGATTACACAGGGAATAGAAGAAGGCAAACGTAAAAAGCTGATGGGAAGGATTAAGAATGAGAGAAAGACTGACGCATAATTTTGGTTTGAAACTTCTGTCATTGGCTCTTGCAATTCTGGTATGGATTGTCGTTTTAAGCATTGAAGATCCGGTGTATACCCGTGAATTTTCAGATATCAGCGTGACGGAAGTGAATGGAGATCAGATTACTGAAGCAGGTAAGGCCTACAGCTATGTAGGCGGCAATACAGTCAGTGTCAAGGTCAAGGGAAAGACCTCGGTGGTCAATCGATTGTCGAAGGATGATCTTCTGGCAGTGGCAGATCTTTCCACACTGTCGATTACAGGTGCGGTCATGGTGGATGTCTCATGTCCGAAATATCCGAGTCTTGAGATCACACCAATTGGAAGCAGCACAGCACTCAAGGTTGAAATAGAAGATCTGGTTGAGAAGTCGTTAAATGTCAAAGTGAATACGAATGGCAAGGTTTCTGAGGGCTATTATATCGGTCAGGGTGTGGCAACACCGAATATGGTTACAGTATCCGGTCCTGAGTCGGTGGTCAATAAGATTAACGAGGCCAGTGTCAATGTCAGCATAGGCAGCGGTAATACAACGGATGTGACGACGAATACGACGCTGAAACTGCTGGATCAGAGCGGGGATGAGGTATCGAGTTCTACATTGAATATTTCACAGACCGATATCAGCGTCACTGTGCCGATCTATGAAACGAAGACGGTGCCGGTGGACTTTGGTGTAACGGGACAGGTGGCGCATGGATACAGGATGGTTTCGGCAGCCTATGAACCGAAAGAGGTGACTGTTGCCGGAAGAAAGGAAGATCTGGACAAGATCAGTCAGGTAACACTGAAGGATTATGATATTTCAGGCAAGAACAGCAAGGTGGAAGATTCCATATCGATTGTACAGAATCTTGCCGAGCAGCTTCCGGATGGTGTTGTATTTACGGATAAGGAAGCAACAGTTGCATTGGTTGTGGATATTCAGCAGATTACAGAGACATCCTTTGAACTGCCGCTGAGCAAGATATCGCTGAAGGGCAGTAATACAGCCTATACTTATCAAAAGAGCGGGCCAGGTTCTTCTGATAAGGCAGTAACATTGAAAGTTAAAGGAATATCCAGTGAGATTAACAGTCTGACAACAGATAATCTGACAGCGCTGATCGATGTGAGCAATTATGGTGAGGGAGAATATGACCTGCCGCTGACGGTTATCTTTGATGATAATTTGGAACTGGCCGCAGATGCATATGTACATGTGGTGATTTCTAAGACCAGTGATGAATAGAAAATAGGATATTGAGGGAGGCACTGAAGATGGTAAGTGTAGAACTGCAGCTTCAAAACCCGTCGGGACTTCATCTGAGACCTGCAGGTATTCTGTGTAAAGCCGCAACAAAATTTCAATCGCATATTACAATAACGACAGCAGACGGAACAGAGGCCAATGCCAAAAGCGTACTGAGTGTTCTGTCAGCCTGTGTCAAATCAGGGGATAGGATAACGCTGTCTTGTGACGGTAACGATGAAAACGCAGCCCTGAAAGAACTGGAACTGGTTATCAGAGAACGACTCGAAGAACTATAAATCCGTAAGCGGAAAGCTCATACGCATCGGTGCGGGAATAAAAATGATCGGGTTATCTATCATTTGAATAAAAATACATATTGTATTGAGCAAATAGTACTCGGATAGGAGAGGCCGAATAAAATGTTCAGTCACAGGTGCTTCAGCACTTATCGAAACGAAGCGGAGATTTAGTAGCGGAAGCGGCCAGTGATGAATATTTTGTTCGGCCTTTCCTTGTGAATATCCGGGCGGCACACCGCATTTTTATACACAGAATATTGACAGATGCACTTTTTTTTGCTAAAGTAATGTTTAGACGAAGTTCGTCTGGAAATAGATTGAAAAGGAATGAAAGACATGGGGTTAGTATTTTAAGTCCGACATTGTTTAAGTTAATTGTATATGGAGTGGTCCTTCGACTCCGTCGCTCATAGATCGTAAGATAACTAACGGAGATGCAGCAGAAAGATCCGCAGATAGTTAAAGCTGATGGAATTCCTTGGCTTTATTTTCATGCGCAAATACAGTGATTAACGGAGGAATATAAAATGTTAAATTATAAGAGATATAAGAGAGTACCTGTAGTTCATTATCCGGAGAGACAGTGGCCGGACAAAGAGATCCAGAAGGCACCGATCTGGTGCAGTGTCGATCTGCGAGACGGCAATCAGGCACTGATCGAGCCAATGGTTGTTGAAGAGAAGATTGAATTTTTCAATTTGCTTGTGAAACTGGGATTCAAGGAAATCGAAGTCGGTTTCCCGGCAGCTTCTCAGATTGAATATGATTTTCTGAGAACACTGGTTGAGAGAAATCTGATTCCTGATGATGTCAAGGTTCAGGTTCTGATCCAGTGCAGAGAGCATCTGATCAAGAGAACATTTGAGGCTATTCAGGGATGCAAGAATGTCATTATCCATATTTACAATTCCACATCCACCTTGCAGAGAGATGTGGTCTTTAATATGGGTCGTGAAGAGATCAAGCAGATTGCAGTTGATGGTACGAAGATGGTGAAGAAGTATATGGAAGGCTTTGACGGCAATATCCAGCTTCAGTATTCACCGGAGAGCTTTACAGGTACAGAGCTTGATTTTGCGCTGGATATCTGTGAGGCAGTCAAGGAAGTATGGCAGCCGACTGTGGAGAATCCGATCATCTTCAATCTGCCTGCAACGGTTGAGATGACAACACCGAATGTCTATGCAGACCAGATTGAATGGATGTCCAGACATTTTACAGAGCGTGACAAGATTGTGCTGAGTATTCATCCGCATAACGACAGAGGCTGCGGTGTGGCTGCTTCTGAACTGGCATTGCTGGCTGGTGCAGACAGAATTGAAGGTACATTATTTGGAAACGGTGAACGTACAGGTAATGTCGATATTCTGAACATTGCTTACAATATGTTTTCACAGGGCATTAATCCGGAACTGGATATTGAGAATGTCAATGAGATTATAGATGTATATGAGAGATGTACCAAGATGGATATTGATCCGCGTCATCCATATGCAGGCAAGCTGGTCTTCACAGCATTCTCAGGTTCTCATCAGGATGCCATCAACAAGGGACTTCATGCGATGGAACAGAGAAATTCCGAGTATTGGGAAGTTCCATATCTGCCGATCGACCCGGCAGATCTTGGAAGAGAGTACGAACCAATCGTTCGTATTAACAGTCAGTCCGGAAAGGGCGGCGTAGCCTTTGTTATGGATCATTACTATGGTTTCAAACTCCCGAAGGTGATGCACAAAGAGCTGGCTGATGAGATTCAGTTACTTTCTGAGCGTCAGGGTGAAGTATCACCGTCACAGATCATGGACAAGTTCAGAGAGATGTATATCAATGCAAAATATCCGTTGCATTTCAAGAAGATGCGCGCAGAAGATATTTCCGAGACAACAGAAGGCTACGATACAAAGGTTGTTCTGACTTATACATTCAAGGATGAGTTAAAGACCATCGAAGGCTTCGGAAACGGTCCAATTGATGCAGTTAAGCATGCACTGTGCAACCAGGGTGGTTTCAATACCAAACTGACAATGTACGAGGAGCATGCATTGACAACCGGTTCCGATTCTCAGGCTGCATCTTATATTGAACTGATGAATTCAGAAACAGGCGAGAAAGCTTTCGGTGTTGGTATCAGTTCCAACATCACACGTTCCTCTGTAAGAGCGATTTTCAGCGCGATGAACAGACTGTTCTTCAGAAAGAAATAAAGCATTGCAGTCATGAAGGCTGCCGTCATATAACAGGTGACGGCAGCCTTTTTATACGGTTATTTTGTAACAAAAAATTAAATTTTTGTTACAAAATAACTTTAAAAATGTTAAAGGGTGTGATAGAATAGTACCAGTTGGTGTGATACAAATTGAAATAAAACGATATGTATCGATGAAAATACATAACGGAGAAGGACGGAAAGGCAAGTGAGTATAAAACGTATGAAGAAGAAGCTATTAGCAATGTTGATGATTATGTTGATGTGTATCCCATTATCAGGAACTGTCACTGCGAATGCAGCCAGTTCTGATTATCGGTCCTGGGCACAGTGGGATTCGGAATGGGGAAGCATTCATTTAGGCAAGAGCCAGTATACCATGAAGTCATCAGGATGTCTGGTTACAGCTATTGCAATGTTGATTTGTCATACAGGCAGTGCAGATGCATCCTCCTTTAATCCGGGAACATTGGTTACCTACTTGAATAACAACGGCGGTTTTACATCAGATGGTTCTTTGTATTGGGGCAAGGTATGCGGCGCAGCAGACAACTTTACGCTGTATAACAGCCGAGTGAGCCTGGCGAATATGACAAAGGCACAGAAGATTGCCAAGATGGCGGAGTATGTCAATAACGGCTACGGTGTTATTGTTTCTGTCAGAAACGGCGGACACTGGGTAGCTGTTGACAGAATTGAAGGCAGCACAGTCTATATGCTGGATCCGGGTGACCGTAATACAGATCTTTTTGCAACATACAGTGAATCCGGTGTGGATCGTCTGGCTATCTATAAAGGCAAGAATGCAGGCGGTACAGTTTCAGGGGATCCGGGCAATACAGACAATACAACGACGCCTGACAAAGTGATCGGAACAGGCACTGTGAATTGTTCCAGCTTATATGTCCGAAGCGGAGCTGGCACGAATAACAGCATTATTACAGCCATCAGCAAGAATACCAGTGTAGATATCCTTGGCGAAGCTAATGACAGCAAGGGAACGAAATGGTATCAAGTGAAGGTAGGCGGCAGAACAGGTTATGTCTGTGCCGATTACATTACAGTCAAGAATTCCGGTTCTAATAACAATAATAATAATACAGAAACTGCATCAGGCAGCGGCGTTGTGAACTGTTCAGCACTGAATGTTCGAAGCAGCGCGGGTACAGGAAGCAGTGTGATGACAACCATATCCAGAAACCAGGCGGTTACAATTACCGGAACAGCTAAAGACAGCAGCGGCAGTAAGTGGTATGCGGTGTCATTCACGAAGAGCGGTAAGAGCTATAAGGGTTATGTTTTTGCACAGTATATTACATTAAAGAGTGATAACAGCAGCAATGGCAATAATAACAATAATAGTAATTCTGATAACAGCACACCGGCAACATCTATCCCGGCAGTTGTTAACTGCGGTGCATTGAATATGCGTTCAGGTGCCGGCACGAATTATTCAGTCGTGACAACACTGACAAAGAATACAGCCGTAACGATTACCGGAGAAGCAAAGGACAGCAGCGGTACATTGTGGTATAAGATTACTGTAGGCAGTAAGACTGGCTATGTGCATTCTTCTTATCTGACGAAGAAGAACGCAGGTGGCAACAGCAGCAATAACAACAACTCAGATACTTCAACAGATGTATCCGGACAGACAATGAAGGTTGCGTATGATGTGGTCAATGTTCGAAGTGGAGCCGGTACATCTAAGGGCGTTGTGACGGTTGTCTACCAGAATGAGAAGGTAACTGTCGTAGGTCAGGATAAGGATAGCAGTGGTAATATCTGGTATAAGATTAAGACAGCATCCGGCAAGAACGGTTATATCCGCTCTGACCTTCTAAAGGCTGATAACTCAAACAGCAGCGATACAAAGAGTGACAGCAATAATTCAAATTCAGGAACAGAATCAGATCTGAATGGACAGAAGATGCAGGTAAAATATGACGGTGTCAATATGCGAAGCGGAGCCGGTACATCCAAGGGTGTTATTGAAGTCATTTATCTTGAGGATACATTGACGGTTGTAGGTCAGGATAAGGACAGCAGCGGTAATATCTGGTATAAGGTCAAGGCAAAGTCCGGCAATACCGGTTATATCCGTTCTGATATGCTGAAGCAGGCCTCCTCATCAGGCAGCACAGCATCATCCGATCAGACATCGGACAGTACACCGACAAGCGGTCGTGTTGTTGATGGATGGCTGAATGTTCGAAGTGGAGCCGGTACATCCAACAAAGTACTGGTTGTTATTTCCGAAGGGACCAAAGTGACGATCAGTGAATCTGTTAAGGACGGCAGCGGAAGTCTCTGGTATCATATTACAGTGAACTATGGCGGTGTGAATTATGACGGCTATGTTTCATCTCAGTATATCAGCAAGTAATCGGCTGATCTAACAACGAAATACATAATTTGGCAAAACCTGTGGTAAATCGTGTCTTTACCACAGGTTTTGATTGTTATTTTTGAAAAATCAGATTATAATGAAATATATTGTAGTCTAAGGAGAAAAGATTGTGGAAAATAGAGAACAATATAAACGCTTAATTATGTTTTTTGCTTCTGCACTGATTCTGCTTGTTCAAGTGGTGATATTCTACTATATTTGGCATCGCTACTATAACTACAGATCAGTTATCGGAGCATTATACTGGCGCCGAGGCAACTGGGCATTGATGGGAGTGTATGCTTTTATCAATTTCTTCTTTTCAAAAATTTTTGGTGCCTATAAGGTTGGTTATCTGAAAGTCTCAGATGTTATTGCGTCCCAGATCCTTGCCGTTTTATGCTGCAATGGCGTGACTTATATGCAGCTGGCGCTGATTGGCCGTTGGCGTTTTTCGGCTTATCTGGAACCTATCATGCAGATGACCCTTTATGATGTTGTCGCTGTTATTGCATGGGTGATCTTCATGCGATGGATTTATGCGAAGATTTATCCGCCGAGACAGATGCTGCTTGTTTATGGTGATATCAATCCAAAGGCACTGATCCAGAAGATGACATCCAGAACGGACAAGTACAGTATTGTTGATATGATCAATATTTCAGAGGGTTATGATGCAGTCATAGAACGGATCAGCCATTATGAAGCAATTGTGATCGGTGATATTCCGTCTGTTTATCGCAATAAATTTTTGAAATATTGTTATGCCAACTCTATTCGCTGTTACAGTATTCCGAAGATTTCGGATATTATGATTAAGAGTTCAACAACCATCAATCTCTTCGATACAGAATTGATGCTGTTCAGGAATCGCGGCCTGACAGCAGAGCAGAGACTGCTCAAGAGAGCATCAGATATTGTTTTTTCATGTATCATATTGGTTGTTTTTTCACCGATATTGCTTCTGGTGGCCGTATTGATCAAGCTTTATGATGGTGGGCCGGTTTTTTACAAACAGGAAAGGTTGACATATAATCATAAGGTTTTTATGATCTACAAATTCAGAAGCATGCGTGTAGATTCTGAGAAAACCGGTGCACAGCTGGCGAAGAAGAATGACGACCGTATTACCCCTGTTGGGCATGTGATCCGGTCTCTGCATATCGATGAGCTGCCACAGCTCTTCAATATTCTAAAAGGGGATATGGCATTTGTCGGTCCGCGTCCGGAGCGCCCTGAGATTGCAGAACTGTATAAGAAGAGTATTCCGGAGTTTGATTTCCGTCTGAAGATGAAAGCAGGACTGACAGGTTATGCACAGGTTTTCGGTAAATACAGTACAACACCTTATGATAAGCTGAAACTGGATCTGACTTACATCGAGAACTATACCTTCGCACTGGATTTGATGATCATTATTCAGACAGTGAAGATTCTTTTCCAGAAAGAGAACTCAGAGGGGCTTGATACCGGTCAGAAGACAGCATTGCGTACGGAGGACAAGAAGAATTGAAGCATGTAGAGGTATCTGTTATTATTCCTGTGCATAATGGTGCGGATTATATTGCACAGGCGATTGATTCAGCTTTAATACAGGATGTACCGTTGGAGATTATCATTGTCGATGATGGTTCAACAGATTGTCTGGCAGAGGCTTTGTCGCCGTACATGGAGCGGTCGGAGATAACGGTGCTGCATAACAGGCACAATATAGGCGTTGCAGAGAGTCGCAATCGGGGTGTAAGGCAGGCCAGAGGTGAATATATCGCTTTTTTGGATTGCGATGATTGGTGGGAGCCTGGAAAGCTGAAAATGCAGCTGACATTACTCAGAAAGACTGGTTATGTTTTGTGTGCATCAGGAAGACGGCTGGTCACACCGGATGGAAGACCGACGGAGAGAATCATCGGTGTGAAAGAAAAACTTACATATAGGGATCTGCTGTTCCAGAATCCTGTCAATTGTTCCTCTGTTGTGATCAAGCGTGATGCAGCCACTGCATTTCCGATGGTACATGATGAATGCCATGAAGATTATATTATGTGGCTTCAGATTTTGAGACATTATCATACGGCCTGTGCCGTGAATCAGCCTTTATTGAACTACCGGCTGAGCAAGACAGGCAAATCAGGCAATAAGCTTCATTCAGCGAAGATGACGTTTAAGGTATATCGGCACATGGGTTTCAGTATGCCAAAAGCATTGTTTTGCTTCGCGGGATATATGTTCAACGGTATCAAAAAATATTACTTTCATTAAAAAATTATTTTTTTTCGGTTTTTCTGTCACAATTCGTTGAAAAAGAAGGTTTATATATTATAAGAGTTTGAGGAGAGCTTGTGGGAGGCGGTAGTATGGCAATGAATTTGACGGATCCGGGATCGAATATGCATTCAGAGGAGCAGCAAAACCCTGAACAGGTGGCAAAATTCAACATAACCTTCAGGCTGTATGCATCAACGATGAAGCGGAAGGCCTATGCTATTTTGAGAGATGAAGGATGGGCAGAAGATGCTGTTCAGTGGACATTTATGAAGCTGCTGCAACATTTGAACCAGATTGGTGATCCGTACAGTATTAAAGCGAGATGTTATATTAATACAATTCTCGTCAATAACTGCTTCACTCTGCTCAAGAAGAACAACCGATATTATTTCATGGAAGATTATACCTATCAGAATGATTACAGACACAGCATGATCAGGGCGGATGAGTCATTAGACAATCTCATTTACCGGGAATTGCTGGCGGATGTACAGCAGATTCCGGAGATGTATTCGAATTTGATCATACTGAATGGGCTTTATGGGTATTCACCGCAGCAGATCAGTGAATTGCTGGACCTGAAGCCGGCAACGGTCAGAAAGCGAATGCAGCGAGGCAGGGAAATGCTCCAGAGAAAGATAGAAGAAAAGCAAAAGAAGAATAAGAAATGAATAAAAGGCGTTTCCGCGAAGGAAGCGCCTTTTGAGTATTAATAACCGGTTTCGTTATAAAGTTCATAGCTGATATCAGAAACAGTAGAAGAAGGGTTATAATCCTCATTGTCAAAGAGGTATTCGTGTAGCTCTTTGACGTTCTGTTCAAGACTGTCTGCAAAGACATAACTCAATCCGTCTGAAGGGAGAGAGCCTGTTTCTTTCTCAAATGGCCAACCGGTCTGATCGGCAATGTTGTAGTTGAAGATATCCTTGGCGAGGGAAATCAGGTCGGTGCTCGTCATGTTGGTATATACTTCAGGGAGAATCGTATCGATAATATTCAGCAATGTTCCGATATTCGCTGATTTGGCTTCTTCAAAAACCTTGGATAAAACGATTCGCTGGCGTTCAGCACGCTTGAAGTCGCTGTCAATCTTTCGGATTCGGGCATAGGCGGTGGCCTGTGTACCGTTGACGTGCTGGTAGCCCGGACCGGATATGTATTCGGAATCAGAACCGGTGACGCTGTTCTGTTCATCAATCAGAGGATTGATCAGACTGTATTCGGCATCTGAGATATCCAGATCGATACCGCCCACAGCATCGATGATCTTGGCCAGGACACCGAAATCAACAGTTGCAAATTCTGTGATATCCAGGTCAAGGTTGGTATTCAGCATACTCATGGACAGCTCAGCACCGCCGTAGGCATAGGCATGAGTGGCTTTTGAAAAACCATATCCGGGTATTTTCAGGCATGTATCACGATAAATGCTGGTAATCTTGACATCCTTCGTCTCCTGGTTGATGCTGATAACCATAATACTGTCAGAACGTGCGCCTGTCTGAAGAGAGCCGTCACGGGAGTCGACACCGAAAAGTGCAATATTGCGGTAGCCCTTCAATGCTTTTTGTGTTGTGGCATCCACATCATTGTTGATAACGATGTTCGCTTTGTCTACATCACTTGCAGAGGCTGTCTGGATAAGAGAAAGCTTGGCATAGACAAATACAACAGGGATCAGGATAAGAATAAGAACCAATTCAATGCCGAAGATAATTCCCCAGCGCTTTGTCTTGGATGATCTCTTCTTCTTTCTTCTTTTACTCATTGTAGAAATCCTCACTTTGTAGTACGAGATGCCTGCGTGGACAGAAATCTCTATTGGTTATATGAAAATGAAATGCATATTAAAAAGCATAAACAACTTTTATAATACCTTAAAAACGTTGAGATGACAAGCTTTTTCTCAAATATCGGCAAATGTTGTCATTGATCGGATAACATAAAGTTTTCATTTTTGGTTCACAATCTTAACACAATTAGGTGGTAGTATAATGGCATAAAAGAAATAAAGACGAAAGGGGTTGTCTATTATGGCATTTGATGAACAAGATAGATTCGATCATACAGAAACTGATAATCATGTTAATGAGCAGAACCAGACCGCAGGCACCGCTCAGAACGAAGGAACGGAAGGATCCGGATTGTACAGAATGACAAGAGAGGATTTGAAGAATTCTACATTATATACAGATACAGACAGAAGAAGTGAATATACATCCGGTACCGCATATGAGAACAGAACGAATACAGCGCGCACAGGCAGTTCTTATGCGGCCGGCAATGATTACAGCTATTATCATCCGACACAGAATAGCGGCGGCAATGGCGGCAATGGCGGAAACGGCGGAAACGGCGGAAACGGCGGAAACGGCGGCAGCGGCAATTTCCATTCAGGCCCTGAGAAACATCATTCCCGGAAGAAGGGCGGTTTTGGCAAGACGGTGGTTAAGGCAGCATGTCTCGGCGTTGTCTTCGGACTGGCAGCTTCAGCTGTGATGTTTGGTGTGAATAAAGCAACAGGTGTATCTGCATCAGCCAGCGGCAGCGGTTCACCTTCTTACAATGTTCAGATTGTGAAGACATCGGCAGAAGGTGTGACAACAACGGATTCAAATGATGTGTCTGATATTGTAGCCAATGTTATGCCGGGAATAGTAGCTGTGAATACAACCGTTGAATCAACTTCCACCGACTGGTTTGGCAGACAGTACACACAGGAATCCAAAGGCGCCGGTTCAGGTATGATCATCAGCGAAGAGAACAATACATTATATGTTATGACCAATTACCACGTTGTTGAAGGTGCCAAAGAGGTATCCGTTCAGTTTTCAGATGAAACCACAGCTACAGCAACGGTTAAGGGATACGATGAGGATAAGGATGTGGCAGTCCTGACGATTGATATGTCCCAGTTATCCGACGATACAAAGAAGGCTATCGCAGTTATGGTTATGGGCGATTCAGATCAGTTGAAAGCCGGTGAAAGTGCGATTGCCATTGGTAATGCTTTAGGTTACGGCCAGTCAGTGACAACAGGCGTTATCAGTGCTGTCAACAGAGAAGTGGCATTGACAGATAAGACAATGACATTGCTCCAGACAAGTGCAGCCATCAATCCAGGCAACAGCGGCGGCGCTTTGCTGAATGGTAAGGGCGAAGTGATCGGTATGAATACCGTGAAGTATTCAGATACATCTGTAGAAGGTATGGGATATGCAATTCCTATTAATACAGCACTGGAAACAGCCAAAGGCATCATCGATGGTACAATTGTTGCAAAGACAGATGAGACAACGGCATTCCTTGGTATTACAGGCGGTACACTTGATGAAGATACGGCATCTGCCTATAATGCACCAGCCGGTATCTATGTCAGCAACGTGGCATCCGGTTCCGCTGCACAGCGTGCAGGTCTGCAGGCAGGATGCATTATTACCGGATTCAATGGTGAAGATGTTTCCACAATGGAAGACCTTCAGAAACTGATCCAGAATTGTGCACCGGGCGACAGTGTCACCATTACAGCACAGTTCCCGGACAGCAACGGCAATTATACAGAACAGACATTGACAACCATCATGGGATCAAAGGCTGATGCCGGAGACAGCAGCCAGAGTACACAGCAGAATGGTCAGAATAACGGTCAGGGCAGCCGAAACAGTCAGGGCGGTCTGGGCCAGTCAAATGGTCAGTAAGATTGGCTGAATTGCATAACCAAAGGGCGTATGGAAATTGTTAATTCATTTTTCATGCGCCCCTTTTTATATACAAAATTAAGAAAATTGTAAATTGAATACAGACAGGGATTGGTCTATAATAGAGAGTAATACAGGAGGATGAGCAGAGTTAATGAGCGATTATAATAACGATGATATAAAGGACACTGAAGATGAACAGAAATACGAAGATGTCTGCTATATGTGCAGACGACCGGAGAGTAAGACAGGACGTATGCTTCATATTCCGGGTATGAACAATATGTGTATTTGCATTGACTGTATGGAGCGCAGCTTCAGAGTCATGGATGGCAGCAACTATGCAGATCTGATGCAGGGTATGAATATTCAGGATATTTTTCCGGGAGGTCTGAATATGGATGATATGATGAATATACAGAATCAGATCCCGAAGAAGCAGAAGCTGAAGAAGAAGGCGAAGGATGGTGAAGAAGCCCATCCGGAATTTGATATAAAGAATATTCCTGCACCGCACATTCTGAAGGCAAAGCTGGATGAATTTGTTATCGGACAGGATCAGGCGAAGAAAGCGATCGCAGTTGCCGTTTATAATCACTACAAACGTGTGGCAACAAATACAATGGATGATATTGAGATTGAGAAGTCCAATATTCTGATGATCGGTCCGACAGGATGCGGCAAGACCTATCTGGTCAAGACGCTGGCGAGACTTCTGGATGTGCCTCTGGCAATCACAGACGCCACATCCCTGACAGAGGCCGGCTATATCGGTGATGATATAGAAAGTGTCGTATCGAAGCTTCTGGCGGCTGCTGACAATGATACAGAACGTGCAGAGCGAGGCATTATATTTATTGATGAGATTGACAAGATCGCCAAGAAGAAGAATACAACAGCCCGGGATGTCAGCGGTGAGTCTGTACAGCAGGGCCTTTTGAAACTTCTGGAAGGCAGTGAAGTAGAAGTACCGGTTGGGGCCACCAGCAAGAATGCCATGGTACCACTGGTAACAATTGATACAAGAAATATTTTATTTATTTGCGGCGGTGCATTCCCGGATCTTGAGAATATTGTCAAAGAACGTCTGACCAGACACAGTTCGATCGGTTTCAGTGCTGAGCTGAAGGATAAGTATGATCAGGATAAGAATATTGTCAGCAAGGTGACCATCGATGATCTGCGGGCATTTGGCATGATTCCGGAGTTTATCGGGCGACTGCCGATTACGGTGACACTGGAAGG
>OLRG01000370.1_pt1 | contig 44912 bp, 45 predicted proteins | sample 1672331 | NCBI WGS metagenome assembly OLRG01 (sample SAMEA3136672, study PRJEB25190) | human gut metagenome
GGAATTACAGGACTTGCAGAAACTCTGTTTTTTGTTGTAAGTTTTAAGAAAATATATAGCAAGAATTCTCCTTCCTCTATAGGTGGGAGATGAATTGCAAAAAAACAGAAAAGAACACTTGTTCTGCAACGCGATTCATGGTATAATAGAATCAGTCGATAAGGTAAAAGATCAAAAAAGGACTGTTTTTATGGAAAAAATAGATCACAATGCACATTCAGTATATTTGATGTATTATCATCTGATCATGGTGGTAAAATATCGAAGAAAAGTTATCAATGACCCAATTTCAGAAAGAGCAAAAGAAATATGGGAATATATTGCACCCCGATATGGAATTGTTTTGGAGGAATGGAATCATGATATTGACCATGTGCATGTAATGTTTCGTGCACAGCCTAAAACGGAACTCAGTAAATTTATCAATGCTTATAAAAGTGCCAGCAGCAGGCTGCTGAAAAAAGAGTATCCGGAAATCCGGGAAAAACTTTGGAAAGAAGCATTCTGGAGCCAGAGTTTCTGCCTTTTGACGGCAGGAGGCGCACCAGTTGAAGTAATCCGTCAATACATCGAAACCCAGGGAGAGAAAAAGCATTGAACATAGCATATCGTTTCCGGATCTATCCAACAGAAGAACAGAAGATACTTCTGGGAAAAACATTTGGCTGCTGCCGTTTTCTGTATAACCAGATGCTTAATGACAAGATCCGGGAGTATAAAAAGACGAAAAAACTGTTAAAAAATACACCAGCCATGTATAAAAAGGAGTATTCATTTCTGAAAGAAGTAGATTCGCTGGCACTGGCAAATGTTCAGCTTCATTTGGAGAAAGCATATAAGAATTTTTTCCGTGATCCCAAGGTTGGATTTCCACGTTTCAAGTCAAAACATCACTCCAAAAACAGCTACACAACAAATGTAGTCAACGGAAATATTCTGGTAGAAGATAAGCGGATCCGGCTTCCCAAATTAAAATGGATCTCCATGAAAAAACACAGGGAGCCTGCAGAAAACTGCTGTCTGAAATCAGTGACAGTCAGTATGGAGCCGTCCGGAAAGTATTTTGCAAGTCTGCTGTATGAAGGATACAGCTGCGAAAACCAAGCAGCAGATAAGGATTACAGCAATGCCAAAATACTGGGGATTGATTATGCGATGCAGGGGATGGCAGTGTTTTCAGAAGAGATTGAACTTGAAAAAGCAGGATTCTTCAGAAGAAATGAAAAAAGGCTGGCAAGGGAGCAGCGTAAACTGTCGAGATGTGTAAAAGAAAGCCGCAATTATGTGCGGCAGAAAAAGAAAGTTGCCAGGTGCCATGAAAAAATACGAAACCAGAGAAAGGATTATCTGCATAAACTGAGCCGCAGGATCACAGACCAGTACGATATAGTCGCGGTAGAAGATATTGATATGAAAGCAATGGGCCAGTGCCTGCATTTTGGGAAAAGTGTACAGGATAATGGATACGGGATGTTCCGGAATATGCTGGATTATAAGCTTGCCTGGAAGGGAAAAGAATTAGTAAAGGTAGACCGCTTTTTCCCTTCAAGCAAAAAATGCAGTAAATGCGGAAAGATAAAAAAAGAGCTGGGATTATCCGAAAGAGTATACCGCTGCACGTGTGGAAATGAGATGGACAGAGATCGAAATGCAGCGATCAATATCCGTGAAGAGGCAAGAAGGATGCTGGCAGTATAAACTGTCCATATCCGGACAATAAGTAAGAAAATACGCCCGTGTCCGGGCAAAAAGAATCGCGGGGCACGCGAGGATAGCTTGTAGATACTTGGCTCAGTAGAGTCATTGAGCAAGAAGCCCCCACTTCAAAATCTGAAATTTAAGTGGTGGGAGCATGTCACTAAAAATAAGATTTCAGTATATTGGAGGAACTAAAACTATGATTATCAGAAAAGCAGAAGATAAAGATATACCGAGAATTATTGAACTGTTAGGGCAGGTTTTGCAAATTCATGCAGATATAAGACCTGATGTCTTTATACCGGGTACAACTAAATATACTGTGGACGAATTGAGAGAACTTTTGAAAGATGAAGAAAAACCAATATACATTGCAGCGAATGAGGCAGATGTTTGCGTAGGATATGCATTTTGTCAGTTGCAGGAACAGCCTTTTTCAAATAATATGGTGCAGTTTAAGTCCCTTTTTATAGATGATCTTTGTGTTGACCAGCTGGCACGAGGCCAACATATCGGTGAAAGTTTGTTTGAGTATGTAAAAAAAGAAGCTGAGCAAATGGGTTGCTACGAAGTGACATTAAATGTATGGTCAGGAAATACTTCAGCAGAAAAATTCTATGAGAAAATGGGAATGAAAACAAAAGAAAGACAGATGGAATACATCTTAAAAAGTTGATGCATATTTTGTAAAAAGTCAATAACTTAATATGGGAAAGGACTATGATAAATGAATCAAAACGAGATCCAGTGGGACAAATTCCTGAAGATAAAGACTACCGGTCGAGATGATTCTCATTCTGATCAATACAGATATCCTTATGAACCAACTTCGTACACGGTTCTGGAGCGTCTGGCAAACAGCGGATTGATCAGGAAAAATAATATACTGATTGATTATGGAACCGGAAAGGGACGGGTATGCTTTTATCTCTCCTATCAAACCAGATGTAAGACATCAGGTATTGAATATGATGAGCAGATTTATAAGAGAGCCGTAGAAAATAAGGAGACAGCAATATCAGGAAATCGTACAGATTTTGTTTTGTGCAGCGCAGAGAATTATAAAGTTCCGGCAGATGTGGATCGATGTTATTTTTTTAATCCGTTTTCGATAGAGATTTTTCAATCGGTTTTGACAAGAATTTATGAATCTTATTATGAAAATCCAAGAGAAATACTGTTGTTTTTTTATTATCCATCAGAAGATTATGTAAGTAGCCTGATGCTCCAGGAACAGTTGTTGTTCTATGACGAAATTGATACTTCGGATTTATTTCCAGGTGAGGACAAAAGGGAAAAAATCCTGATCTTTCAGGTGAGCTGACAGAGGAGATTATGAAAAATCGAGTGTATTATCATCTTCCCGGGTTGTTTGAATTTTATGAATTATATTGTGTATTTTTGTCATTGTTCCGGGAACACAGAGAATATTTTTATGACTGGTGTGAGATTGGTTCGATATATGGGGCACCGGCAGAATGTATCTGGGGTGGCGGCCGTACTTCCTTTGGAGACACGGATCCGAAGAAAGTTCTGGAACTGATGCAGGAATATAAGATATCTGCCCGGTTGACATTCAGTAATTCGCTTCTGAGAGAGGAGCATTTACAGGATCAAAAGTGCAATGCACTTTGTACATTGTTTGAAGAAAGCAGGGAACCACAAAATGGTGTAATTCTTCATTCGGAATTGTTGTTGGATTATCTGAAAAAGAAGTATCCGGGACTTTATCTGGTTTCTTCGACAACAAAGGTGTTGACGGATTTTTCAGAATTTTTGCAGGAAATCGACAGAAACGAATTTCGTTATGTAGTACCGGATTTTCGTCTTAATAAAAGGTTTGAACAATTAAAGCAGATGAATATACGGCAAAAAGCAAAAGTGGAATTCTTGTGTAATGAATGTTGTTGGTTTGGATGTAAAGACAGAAAAGTCTGTTATGAAACAGTAAGCCGGAAAAATCTGGGAGAAATTTGTCAGGATCATATTTGTACTGCACCCGGAGCGGAAGATGGATATCTTTTTTCAAAAGCAATGACAAATCCTGGCTTTATCAGTGTGACAGATATTAAAAATATTTATCTGCCAATGGGATTTTCTAATTTTAAGATTGAAGGACGAGGGCTGGGAAGTGCATTGATTCTGGAATTTCTGTTGTACTATATGACCAGACCAGAATACCATATTCATGTCAGAGAAAAAATATATCTGGATAATATGTTGGATCTTTTTTAAATTAACAGAGGAAAGGAATAAATATGAAGCTTGTATTTTTAGATGCAAAAACAATCGGAGAAGACATTGATCTATCATCTTATGATGCTTTGGGAGAAGTAGTAAAATATGGATTTTCTGCTCCAGAAGAGATTCCGGAGCGTGTAAAAGATGCGGATGTTCTGATCATCAATAAAATTGAGATCAATGAACAAACCATTGGAACTGCTCAAAATTTAAAACTGGTATGTGTAACTGCCACAGGAACAAACAATCTCGATAAAGAATATCTGGCGAAACGAGGAATCGCATGGAGAAATGTAGCAGGATATTCTACGGAATCCGTTACACAGCATACGTTTGCTTTGTTATTCTATCTGTTAGAAAAAATGCGTTATTATGACGATTATGTAAAAGACGAAAAATATGTAAATGATACGATTTTTACTCATTTTGCAGAGCACTTTAATGAGATTAATGGAAAAACCTGGGGAATTATCGGACTTGGAGCAATTGGAAGACGAGTTGCAGATATAGCAAAAGCGTTTGGAGCGCATGTGATTTATTACTCTGCATCAGGAAGTGCACCTCAGGAAGGGTATGAGCAGGTCGATTTTGAAACGTTGCTTTCTGAATCAGATATTGTGTCTGTGCATGCTCCATTAAATGAATATACCAAAAATCTGATGGATAAAAAAGCATTTGCAAAAATGAAAAAGACAGCGATTTTCTTAAATCTTGGACGAGGACCAATTGTGGTTGAGCAGGATTTGTGTGATGCATTGGAAGCTGGTGAAATTGCGGCAGCAGGTCTTGATGTATTATGCAAAGAGCCGATGAGTGAAACAAATCCACTGGTAAAAATTAAGGACAGCAAAAAGCTTATCATTACTCCACATATTGCGTGGGCAAGTGTGGAAGCCCGAAATCGACTGATGCAGATCATTGCCGGACAGATTAAGGATTTCTTCAGATAAGCTTTTTTACAAGTGGAGACAGTAAAAAACCATGAACACCGTCCATGAAATACACGGGGAAGTGAATCTAGTGACAAAAGAAGAATGGTATAAACAGCTCTTCGAGCATCTTGAGGCATCAAAGTTCAGGAGAAGTTTTCATCTGAAACAAAAAGATATTGATTACATTAATGAAAAGGGTCTAGACGTGATCAGGCAGCATGCACAGGATTTTATTGCAAAGAGAGAAGCTCCGGCAGTTATCCCGAATGACGGAAAACAGACTCCAATGAAGGGGCATCCGGTGTTTATCGCCCAACACGCAACTGCGACCTGCTGCCGTGAATGTATCAGAAAATGGCATAAGATGCAGCCCGGCCGCCAACTCAGCCAGGTGCAGCAGGATTATCTTGTGGATGTGATTATGACCTGGATAGAAAAAGAACTTAAAAGAGCAAAGGAGAACTAATTTGAACATTCAGATTTTTGGAACGAAAAACAACAAGATACCAGGAAATAGAAGTGGAATATTATGACTTCAACTGGAAAAAACAGCGCCAGAAACTGTCCGGATGGACAGCGCAGATTTGCCAGCATGAAATAGATCATTTATCGGGTAAGATTATATAATATGTGAAGAAGATTATGATTCCAGAAATCAAATAGATACATTGCAAGGAGATATCGGAATGCATTCTACAATAAATTACTACAACCTCAATGCAAAAAATTTTATAGAAAATACGCAGGATGTGGATCTGCAGAAGAATATGCAGCTGGTGTATGATTCAGCAAGACGGCAGGGATATGAGATTTGGAATTACAGCAGTCAGAGTTAATACGTTTTTAGAAAAAATAAATAAATGAAAGGAAATTATTATGGCGAAAGTATTGATTATAAATGGTAGTCCACGAGTAAATGGGAATACATCCATTGCAGTCAGAGAAATGGAGAATGTATTTCAGGAAAACGGAGTTGAAGTAAAAATAGTTCAGATTGGAAACAAAGACATCAGAGGCTGCATAGCATGTGGTCGTTGTTATGAAACCGGCAAGTGTGCTTTTGATGATGTGGTGAATGAACTTGCAGTGGAATTCGAAAAAGCAGATGGATTAGTTGTTGCCAGCCCGGTGTATTATGCATCAGCTAATGCAACCCTGATTGCCTGTCTTGATCGTCTGTTTTACAGTACACATTTTGACAAGCGTATGAAGGTTGGAGCAAGTGTAGTATGTGCAAGACGAGGAGGATGTTCAGCAACTTTTGATGAGTTAAATAAATACTTTACAATCAGCAATATGCCAATTGCTTCCAGTCAGTATTGGAACAGTATACATGGTCGTCAACAAGGGGAAGCGGAGATGGATGAAGAAGGAAAACAGACAATGAGAACCCTTGCCCGTAATATGACTTTTCTGATGAAGAGTATTGAGCTTGGCAAGAAAGAGTTTGGGTTGCCGCAGGAAGAAGAAAAAATTGCTACACATTTTATTCGTTGAGAAAAAAGAATTAAACAAGGCGACCCGCTTATAAATCGCGGATCGCCTGGAGTTTTTCTCCCATAATTTCTTTCAAAAGTCGATAGGGAATTTCACCGGTACAGTGTCCGCTGTAAAATACTGCATCCATTTTTGAAAGTTCGACAGCGGTTTCTCTTATTTCCTGGAGGTCGTCTTCGGTGTATTCTGGCTGGATCATATGAAATCCGCTGACAACGATGGACGGGTCTGTTCCGTATATCTCGCGGAAGGAATCCAGAATATTGAGGATGCCGTTGTGGGCACAGCCGGAAATTAGAATATATTTATTCTGCTCATATTTGATTACCAGATACATCTCGTGGGAAAAGGTATCCTGAATATATTCGCCATTTTTCAGCTCGTGTAATCGTTTGTTTCCTTTGGGCCAGTGTCGCTTTGGGGAAACATTGGTAAAGATGGAGAGTTCTTCATCAATAATCGTATTGTTCTTAATCTGATGTAGGTTGGACAGTGTTAGGATGGATTTATCAATCCCGATATATCTTTCGCCGCCTTCCTTGAAGGAGTAATATTCGCCGCCTGCATTTTCATGTATGTAAATATCAGCTGATGGATTTGCTGATGCAAATGTCATTAATCCACCGGAGTGATCATAGTGCCCATGACTTAAGAAAACGGTATCCACTTTTGTGATATCGATTTTTTTTGCGCTGGCATTTGTCCATGTTTTTGTGCTCTGACCAGTATCAGCCAGAATTTTGTGTTTTTTGGTTTCGATATAGAGGGACAGGCCATGCTCGGCCTCAAGGCCACTGCCGCATAAAGTGTCCTCCATAAGTGTGGTGATCCTTGGTTTGCTCATTGCATTTTACCTCCTTCAGGTGTATCAATGACATGATAAACATATTGACATGGTAGGATAATACGAATTATTATAATAGACATGAAAAACAAGAAGAAAATCATAAAAAATGCATTTATAAAGTCAATCCCGATTATGTGTAGTTATCTTTTTGTCAGTATGGCTTATGGAATCATGATGGAGGAAGCGGGATTTCATTGGTATTATTCGCTTGCTGTCAGTCTGACTGTATATACGGGAGCATTTCAATTCGTACTAATTACTTTTTTAAGTTCGGGAGCATCTATACTTACAGTTGCACTGACGGCGTTTTTGATGAATAGCCGCCAGATTTTTTACAGCCTTTCTTTTGTAGACGAATTCAAAAAGATGGGAAAGCGCATGCCATATATGATTCATACGATGACAGATGAAACGTATGCTATCAATCTGACGCTGGAATCCGAAGGACCGGAAAAAGAAGATACCATGTTTTGGGTGGCGTTCTTTTCCAGATGTTATTGGATGATTGGCTCAGTGGCAGGTGGAGTGCTCGGACAGATCATCCCATTCGATATGGAAGGGATTGATTTCTGCATGACGGCACTGTTCCTCATAATTTTTGTCGATCAGTGGGAAAAGAATAAAAATCATGTGCCGGCAATTCTGGGAGTGTCTGTTGCATTCATTTGTCTGCTCATTGTCGGGGCACAGAATTTTATGCTGCCGGCATTAATGATCGTATCAGGTATACTTCTGGTATTTAAGCAAAAGGAGGGCGTACTTAATGAATAAGTCTGCAATTTTTTTGATGATAGTGGTATCTGCAATCATCACATTTTGGCTTCGTGCGATTCCTTTTATTATGTTCCGAAACGATAAAACGATGCCGCCCAAGTTGAGATACCTTGGAAAAATTCTTCCTTCTGCGATCATGGCGGTATTGATCGTATATTGCCTGAAGGATGCTGTTGTTGATTTTCAGGCAAAAGGGATAGCAGAGCTTGCAGCGGCTGCAGTTGTTGTTGCAACGTACAAATGGAAACATAATACGCTGCTGTCTATTCTGTTGGGAACAGCATGTAATATGTTGCTATTGAGACTAATCTAATCTATATTGTATTATTATAATGGCTCAATAAAGATACAGCAAGGGAGAGCTGTTGAAATTGCAGCAGAAATGGAATGTACTGGAAATGCGACAGTTGCGAGTGAAGCAAAAAATTTTCAATAGAAAACACTTGATTATATTAGGAGGATATGAAATGATATTTCCGGGAGATATATCAAAGTTGCCCTATCTGACACATGGAAAAAGTAGGGCGATTAATGCTGAAAACAGGACAGGAGAAAAAGGAAAAGGCGGGATGGCAGCCAGTCCGCTTGGACCTTCACGTAAGGGAAGCCCGTGTTTGAAGAATATTCAACCGGGACAGGAAGAAATTTTGGCAGACATTGAGGGATCTGGTGTGATCCAGCATATATGGATTACTGTTGACAGTAAGACTTCGGAAGGCGATTGTTTTGTACTGAGAGATCTGATTATGCGAATGTACTGGGATGGAGAAGAGAATCCTTCGGTAGAAGTACCACTGGGTGATTTCTTCTGTTGTGGATTTGGACAGGAATGTATTGTGAATTCTGCTGTTATAACGGTTGTTCCATCACGAGGACTTAATTCTTATTTTGCAATGCCCTTTCATAAACATGCTCGCATTACTATAGAGAATCAGCATAAAAATCCAATACCGGCTTTTTTTTATCAGATTGATTACTGCCTGTATGACTCGCTTCCAGAAGACACTGCTTATTTTCATGCTCAGTGGAGAAGACAGGCAATCACTGAAATTGGAAAAGATTATGTTATTCTTGATAATGTAAAAGGAAGTGGTCATTATGTAGGTACTTATCTGGGACTTTCTACTTTACAGAGGTACTGGTGGGGAGAAGGTGAAGTTAAATTCTACATTGATGGGGATGAAGAATATCCAACAATATGCGGAACAGGAATGGAAGACTATTTCGGAGGTTCCTGGAGTTTCGCATCAAATGAAAATGGCAGAATTGTAGAACAGAATTATTCTACCCCATACTTAGGATATCCATTTTATTCCAGGCATGATTCACTTGTTTGGAATCAGTATCATAACGATGATTGTCCGCCAATGCGTGGATTTTACAGATGGCATATTCCTGATCCTGTGTTTTTCAAGGAAAATCTGAAAGTAACGGTACAGCAAATAGGGGTTAGCCATAATGGATTGTTTGAGCGACAAGATGATCTCTCGAGCGTAGCATACTGGTATCAGAGTGAGCCTCATCAGAAGTTTAAACAACTATTACCGGTAGAGAAGAGATGGCCAAGATAAATGTTAGAGGAAAAGTCCCGCATCACTTTTTAACAAGTGATGCGGGACTTTTGTGATATAATAAGAAAGCTCGATATTCGTTGGTGCTAAATTATAGGGTATATCAGATGTGAGAAAAAAATGATATCGGGGACAGTAAAAAAGCCAAAAACACCGTCCCCCAGGAGGTTATAGATGAAAGTTGTAGTTGCGATAGATTCGTTTAAAGGAAGTATGACGAGTATGCAGGCCGGTAATGCCTGCAAAAAGGGAATACTTGCTGCGACGAAGGCAGATGTTGTGGTAAAGCCGCTGGCAGATGGTGGCGAGGGAACGGTTACAGCGTTGGTTGAAGGTCTGGATGGAAGATATGAAGAGGTCGATGTTACCGGACCGATGGGACAAAAAGTGCGTGCAGTATACGGAATATTAAAGGATCAGACTGCAGTTATGGAGATGGCGGAGGCAGCGGGGATTACACTTGTCGATGGAGAACTTGACCCGTGGAAGGCTTCTTCCGTTGGTGTTGGTGAGATGATTCTTGATGCCGTCAAGAAAGGCTGTCGCAGCTTTATTATAGGAATTGGGGGAAGTGCGACAACAGAGGGCGGAATCGGTATGTTGTCTGCTTTAGGATATGAATTCCTGGACGAGGATGGAAAGATTTTGCCGCCAATCTTCAGTTCGCTTGCAAAAGTTAAAAAAATCAAGGATGAGAAAGTGCCAGCAGAATTAAAACAGTGTAATTTCAAAATAGCGTGTGATGTCACAAATCCTTTGTGTGGAGAACAGGGTAGTGTGTTTGTCTTTGGAAAACAAAAGGGCGTGAAAGAAGATGAAAAAGCGCAGATGGATGAAATGATGCGGCAGTATGCGGACTGTGTAGAGCATTTTGCCGGAAAGAAGTTCAGCAATGTGCCGGGTGCCGGAGCAGCAGGAGGCCTTGGGTTTGCGTTCCTTTTTGGGCTTGAAAATGTGGAACTTAAGTCCGGAATCGACATCGTGCTGGATGCTATAAAACTCGATGAAGAACTGAAAACTGCAGATGTGGTTGTGACCGGAGAGGGAAGACTTGATGGACAGAGTGCCATGGGAAAGGTGCCGGTTGGTGTGGCCAGGGCTGCAAAAAAATATGGCTGCAAGGTGGTTGCTCTTGTCGGAAGTGTAACAGATGATGCCGTGTTATGCAATAAAGAAGGCATCGATGCGTTTTTTTCCGTCATCCCGGGAGCTATGTCTTTGGAGGATGCCATGAATTATAAAAACGCTGAGAAAAATATGCAGAATACTGCGGAGCAGGTATTCCGGCTGATCAGCAGTTGCAAGGGGGAAAATTCATGCTGTTGAGTATCGCGTTAATTCTTATTGTTGGTATGTCCATGGGATGGATCTGCCAGAAGTGTAAACTCCCAAGTTTGTTGGGAATGTTGGCTACAGGGGTCATTCTGGGACCATATGTGCTAAATTTGTTGGACAGCAGTATTCTTGGCATATCTTCGGAGCTGCGAAAAATTGCGCTTATCATTATTCTTACCAGGGCAGGGCTTGGACTGGATCTGTCTGGCCTGAAAAAGATAGGAAGGCCTGCAGTTCTGATGTGTTTCGTTCCGGCGTCTTTTGAATTACTTGGAATGATTCTTATAGCTCCAAAGCTTATGGGATTGAGTCTGTTGGAAGCGGCTATTATGGGTGCTGTGCTTGCAGCAGTTTCACCGGCTGTTGTTGTTCCGAGAATGGTTAAGCTGATGGATGAGGGATATGGAGTAAAGGAAGGTATCCCGCAGCTGATTCTTGCAGGGGCATCAGTCGATGATGTGTATGTTATAGTTCTGTTTTCGACTTTTGTTGGAATGATGCAGGGCGAAGGAGCGTCTGTACTCAGCTTTGTGAATATTCCAGTATCTATCCTTCTGGGAATCGCGATAGGATTGTTGATTGGATTTATATTGGCGTATTTCTTTAAGAGAGTGCATATCAGGGATACTTCTAAGGTGCTTATTATTTTGAGTATTTCATTCCTGCTTGTAGTACTTGAGGATGCACTGACAACGGCAATTACATTCTCTGCTCTGATCGCTATCATGTTTATTGGAATTGGTCTGCAGAGAAACCGAGAAGTTGTTGCAAAAAGACTTTCTGTAAAATACGGAAAGCTCTGGGTTGCGGCTGAGGTGTTCTTGTTTGTACTTGTGGGAGCAACGGTAAATATAGGATATCTTGGAAAAGTTGGCGTTCAGGCTCTGGTTGTGATCATAGGAGCATTGGCCTTTCGAATGCTGGGTGTTTTTGTGTGCCTCCTTGGTACGCGTCTTAAGAGAAAGGGAAGATTGTTTGTTATGATGGCATACACACCAAAGGCAACTGTCCAGGCGGCTATCGGTGGCATACCGCTTGCTCTGGGATTTGCGTGCGGCGACACAGTCCTCACAGTGGCTGTGCTGGCAATTGTACTCACCGCTCCACTAGGCGCATTTGCTATTGATTTTTCTTATAAAAAATTGTTGAGACAAGGAATGATAACCTAAACCAGAAGAGAGGGCGTTACTGATCTCTGCGACGGGAGCACATGTTATATTAATGACAGGACGAAAAGCCTTGATTTGCAAGGAGTTCGGTCCTGTCTTTTCTATTTTTTAAAAATATATGGGCGAAAATATGATGAGAGGTGAGACGGTAGTTGATTGACAACATAGCATATATCTGGCGTTATTAAATAACGCAATGCGTTAATTTGGCGGGAGAGTTTTATCATGAGTAGAGGAAAAGAAGTAAAAGAATTAAGAGAAAAAATGGGAATGAACAGACGTGAATTTAGTGACTACTATGGTATTCCGTATCGTACCGTTCAAGATTGGGAAGCAGAGAAAAGAGAACTTCCGGATTATCTGTTACGTTTATTAAAGTATAGAGCAGAGATAGAATGTAAAACCGAAAGAGTAGATAAGTAGAATAGAGTAACTGATGACTGTTTGTTATCAGTTACGATGTAATAGTTTGTTTTTTTACTTTTAACATAACGCAATGCGTCTGCTTGGGAGGAGTGTTTTTATGGATAAGAAAATAAGCGTAATATCAGATTTGGATGGAAAGAAAATTGTTGTAATCAGTGATATTCGTTTTAAAGGAAAGAGGAATATCAATTGGGAAGAAGTTGAGCAGTATTTAAAAGAATACATAGGAGATTGCTATGAAATAGTCGAAACCTCGGATCAAGTCTATATTGGTTCGGATTTTCCAGGAGAATTAAAAGGATCTGAAGATACCAAAAGATTATATGGAACGAATGCGAAAGCAAAGGCTAATGCTACCCAGGGAATTCCTATGCTTCTTCAATGTGCAACGAATAGACGATGGCAGGAAAACTTTAAAGGAAAGCATAATGTTGATGCAAAGTTTGGCTGGTATAGGTTTACGACAAGGTTTGCGCTCCCAGTATATAACAATGATACGGGAGATCTTGAACGATTTAATATATTCAGGATAGAAATGTTGATACGACATGCTGCAGACGGAAATTTATATCTGTATGACATGGTGAACATAAAAAAAGAAACGAGCACCCCGCTTGAGCAATAGCTGTACGGTAACAAACCCATTTCTTGATTATATGATACATTGAACAGTATTAAATGTCAACGAAAAAAGCATAAGAAATCTCGATGAAAAGCCAGCCCAGCTATTCATCGGAAAAACCATAGAAAAGACAGGTTCAGATACACTGATTACCCTCAGTGCGTCCGAACCTGTTATTTGTTGCTATCGTTTCTTTCGGTTGCCTTTGCCACGCTTGCTTCCTGGAGATTTCAGCATATATCCTGGCGTTGATTTCAATGACAAACCTTCCCTCATAAGGTATAATACTAATCAGAGTATTTTTGCTCATTACGGAATGAGAGGAAGATTCTCAATGGAGGCGAATGTGATCAATGAATTGCAAAATGGCTTACGAAGGATCAACTGGAGAGTGTTGTCTGGCTGCCGGCGGATATTACATTGATCGACAAGATTCGTGAACAAATGTGAACTGGAAAAGTTCATGACTGAATACGGGGGTGGTCGAAGGTGTCCCACGTACTGCACAACAGGCAGATAAAGAAGAAAAATTGTGCAATAATCACAACATCAATATACAAAAGTAAAAAAACTATAAAAAAATCGCCGATTATTAGAAATACAATCGACGATTTTTTGTGTATAATAGACACATCATGAATGAGGAAGAAAAGGAGGAACTATGGAAAAGGTATTACTGAATATGAAGGCCATAAGCAAAACTTTCGGAAGTGTGCAGGCATTAAAAGAAGTTTCTCTGGACCTTTATGCAGGTGAAGTACTTGCTCTGATGGGAGAAAACGGAGCAGGAAAATCTACACTGATGAATATTCTCAGTGGCTCCCTTCAGCCTACAAAAGGTGAAATTTATCTGAAAGGTGAAAAAGTAACGGTCCCGGGACCGATCGCAGCCAAAAAACTAGGAATTTCTAAAATTCATCAGGAACTCCAGATTGTTCCGGAATTGAGCGTGGCAGAAAACATTTTTCTCGGCAGATGGATGAAGAAAAAGGGTGGATCGGTTGACTTTAAGACTATGGCTACAGAGGCTCGTAAATATCTGGAGATGTTGGATGTACATGTTGATCCGGCAACAAAATTAAAAGATTTAAGAATCGGAGAGCAGCAGCTTGTTGAGATCGCAAAGGCGATATCTTTGAATTCTGAAATTATTATCATGGACGAACCGACTTCTGCTATTAGTGAAAAAGAAGCCGAAAAGCTGTTTACAATTATTCGAAAGCTTCGTTCAGAGGGAAAGGGAATTATATACATCACACATCGAATGGAAGAAATTTTCCAGATTGCAGACAGACTTACTGTAATGCGTGATGGAACGTATATAGGTACCGTAAAGGCTTCTGAGACCTCAAAAGATGAGATCATAAAGATGATGGTCGGACGTGATATGAGCGAGCAGTATCCTAAAGATCCTACTGAAAAAGGCGAGATTGCTCTTAAAGTAGAAAACCTCACATACACTCCACCAGAAGGAAGTTTCCGAAGATCACTCAAGAATATTTCCCTGTATGTAAGACATGGTGAAGTTCTTGGAATCGCAGGACTTGCAGGTGCAGGAAGGTCCGAACTTTTCGAATGTCTGGCAGGTGTGCATTACAAAGATACCACAGCAAAGATTTTTATCGATGGTAAAGAAGTAATTATAAAAAATCCTGCAGATGCGATCAAAGCGGGTATTTCTTTTGCAACTGAAGACAGAAAGGGAACGGGTCTTGTTTTGCAGAGATCCATTGGAGAGAATATGTCTCTTCCTCTTCTGAAAAAATTCAGTCCGGCATTTTTTATGAAATCCGGGGAAGAGAAAAAAGAATGGAACAAACAGATGGAAACTCTCAGAATAAAAGCTCCTGGAACGAAGACTCTCGCCAGTGCGCTTTCCGGAGGAAATCAGCAGAAGGTTGTACTTGGAAGATGGTTGATGACGGAACCGAAAATTCTTCTTCTGGATGAACCTACTCGAGGAATTGACGTAGGTGCAAAAGCAGAAATATACCAGTTGATCAACAATCTTGCGAAACAGGGGATGGCGATTATTGTAGTATCCTCAGAGCTTCCGGAAGTAATCGGTATTTCAGACAGAATCGTTACTTTCTGTGAGGGAGAACTGACGGGTGAATATCTCCAGGAAGAAGCTACACAGGAAAAACTTCTTCAGAGTGCAACAAAATAAGGAGGGTGGACAGATGGATAACAAAAAGAAAATGAAAGCTATGATCAAGCAGATGCAGAGTGTAATTGCACTGGTTATTATCTTTGTGGTCGCATCTACAATCTGCATTAAGGATGGCAGAAATAACTTTCTGGACATAAGAAACCTGATGAACGTGCTGAGAGCCGTATCAGAAAATGGAATCATTGCAATTGGTATGACGATCATCCTGATCCTTGGTGATATTGATCTTTCTGTAGGTTCTGTTGTAGGTCTTATCTCAACAGGATGTGCATATCTGATGGTAAAGAGTGGTCTGGGATTTGTACCGGCTATTCTTGTAAGTCTTGGAATCGGAGCACTATTTGGACTGTTTAATGGATTATGTATCACAAAGCTGAGACTTCAGGCTTTTATCGTTACCCTTGCATCTATGAATATCGCGAGAGGACTTGCAAGATTCTGGGCAAACGGAATCGGGATCCCGCTTGCATATGGTAAAGGTGAAGGAATGGCTCCACCGGCATTTGAAATACTTCAGATGCGTCTCTGGGGAATCGTACCTGTACCGGCAATCATCTTTATTGTTCTTCTGATTGTTTTTCAGATCATTCTGAGTAAAACAAGATTCGGAAGACAGGTATATGCGATTGGTGGAAATAAGAATGCTGCATATCTTTCAGGTATCAAAGTAGACAGAATTAAGATCTATGCATTTATGATCTGCGCAATGCTTTCATCTGTTGCTGCTATGATTCACGCAGCTCAGATCAGCCAGGGTGGACCGAACGAAGGTCAGGGCTATGAACTTAACGCAGTTGCAGCCTGTGCCATTGGAGGAACAAGTCTTGCAGGCGGCAAAGGAACTGTTTTTGGTACACTGATTGGAGCACTTATCCTTGGTATGCTGGATAATGTCCTTGGTCTTAAAGGCGTCAATTCAAATCTTCAGCTGATGGTTAAAGGATTCCTCATCATTATTGCAGTATTTATGCAGGCAGATAAAGTGAGTGATTGATAATAAAAGAAAATAATTCTCAGGCTCTGTCCGGCAGCAGGATCGGGGAATAAAATAATAAATAAAAGCGATGCCGGAGAAAGAAGGTAAGTATGAATAAAAAAGCGATCAGTATCCTCTTAACAGCAGCTATGGGTGTTTCTGTTCTGGCAGCAGGCACAGTTACAGTCAGTGCAGCAGAGAAAAAGGACAAATATGTGATCGGAATGTCACAGTGTAATCTTGGTGAACCATGGCGTGTAGCTATGAATGATCAGATTGCAATGGCAGCAGAAAAACATCCGGAATTTGAGGTTATTTTTGCAGATGCTGCTCAGGATAACTCCAAACAGATTGCAGATATTGAAAACTTTGTACAGATGGGTGTAGACCTCATCATTACATCTCCTAACGAAGCTACACCACTTACTAATGCAGTCAGTGCAGCCTATGATGCAGGAATCCCGGTTATTCTTCTTGATAGAAAGATTGACGGAGACAAGTATACTCAGTTTATCGGTGCAGACAACGTAGATATGGGACGTATCGCAGGAGAATATGTTGCAGATACACTTCTTCCTGACGGTGGTAAAGTTTGTGAGATCAAAGGTCTTGAAGGAACTTCTGGTGGAATCGACAGAGATAACGGTTTCCGTGAAGGAATCAAGAAAAATGACAAGATTGAAATCGTAGCTGTAAACAATGCAGACTGGCTTCGTGAAAAAGCAATCACAGTTGCAGAAGAAATGCTTCAGACAAATGATGAGATTGATCTTTTCCTGGCGTTAAATGACCCGATGGCAGAAGGTGCATATATTGCTGCTAAGAATGCAGGAAGAGAAGGAGACATCCTTTTCGTTGGATTTGATGGACTTCCTACACCTGATGGTGGAATCCGAAGCGTTATGGACGGAAGACTCAGCATGACTCAGGTTTATCCTACAGGTGGTACAGAAGCAATCGAAAGTGCTTATCAGCTGCTTGTTGAAGGTAAAGAGCTTGATAAAACTCTGACTCTTACTTCTGAAATCGTTGTCCCGGATAATGCAGAAGAACTCCTTGCAAAATATGGCGGATCTGCAGAATAATCAGATTTGAAAAATTATAAAAATGAAATATAGTACGATGCGAAGAAACGGGAATGGCTTAGGCTGTTCCTGTTTTTTCTTTCTGTTTGACATGAAGAGATACTTACTATATCATGGAAGAATAGACAGATAAAAGGAGGATAATATGTTCAGTAAACTGAAAAGAATTCTGCATCCGGAGAATATGCTGTTCAAAATGATCATACTGAACTGTGGCCTGCTTTTGTTAGTTACATTGGTCCTTACAGCTGCTGGAAACTATATATATGAGGAATCTATTGCAGAAAGATCCTATGCAAACACAATGGAAATCCAGAATCAGGTGTTGAAATCGCTTGATCTGATTTTTAAATCCGTAGAGGATAATGTTGAGGCTTTGGGAAATTATCCGGAAGTACAAGAGTATTTAAAAGTAGATGTTGAAAATCAGCAGGCAAGCCGTGTGGAATTGGAAAGACAGGTGCGAGACCTTCTTCTGGATTATTCCAGAATATACAGTGAATATTTGAATATTGTTGTTGTCAGTGAGAAAGGCCAGTATCTTTCTAATGATTCATACCGAGTCAAAAAGCTTCCGCTTACGGAAGAAAAATGGTATCAGGATGCGGTTCTGGCAAATGGAGAACTGGTTTTAAGTCCTACCAGTCTGGGATGAAATTTAAAAGCCTGGAAAAACTACAGTACAGACAATTATGTCAGCACAGCTAAATTAATTTGTGACAGACAGACGTCTGCGGGGATTGGTGTGATCCTTATAGATTTGGATTTGAAGAGTATTCAGAATCTTGTTGAAGATATTACAATGGGACAGACTGGATTTGGTTATATACAGGATAGTCAGGGGCATGTGCTCTATGCACCCCAAAATGAAGTTGTATACCGGATGAATCCAAACTGGGTCACGGACGGAGAGAGTGGACGTGTCAGATGTCGCATAAAGGGAAAAGATTACAATGTCATATATAGTCATTCAAAATATACAGACCTGACTGCAGTTGGAGTATTTGACTGGGGGAAAACTATCGAAGGCATTTCCAGAGCAAGGACAGTTTCGAAATGGATTGCAGTTATAATAATGATCTTTGCGGCAGGAGCAACGGTTATTTTTTCGGCATCCATTACAAGGCCTATTTCGACGCTTTCAAAACTTATGAAAAAAGCGCAGACCGGAGATATGACGGTTCGTTTTGTAAATCATTATAAAGGTGAAATAGGGCAGCTGGGAGATTCTTTTAATGCAATGGTAGAAAAAATTAATGAACTTCTTGGCGTTGTATACAAAGAACAGAAAAATAAAAGAGAAGCAGAGCTTAAGATTCTTCATGAGCAGATTAAGCCGCACTTTCTTTATAATACACTTGATACGATACAGTGGATGGCAAAGCAGTACCATGCGCAGGATATTGTTGATCTGGTGCTTGCTTTGTCAGGATTTTTCCGTATCAGTCTGAGTCAGGGAAAAGAATTTATTACATTGGAACAGGAAGTTTTAATGGTAAAGAATTATCTGGACATCCAGAAAGTACGGTATGAGGATCTGTTTGAATATAAAACAGAGATTGAAGAAGGACTGGGAAATTATATGGTATTAAAAATCTGTCTTCAGCCGCTTGTGGAAAATGCTCTTTATCATGGGATAAAGGAATCCGATCAGGACAGAGGAACTATATGGATCCGTGCTTTTTCAGAGTCAGAGGATTCGATCATACTTAAGGTAGAAGATGATGGTGCTGGCATGAGTCAGGAAAGAATAGATCAATTGAATTCCTGGCTGAAACTGAAAGAACGTGGAGAAGAAGTAAAAGCCTATGGAACGTTGAATGTAAATGACCGCATAAAGATTGCTTACGGTGACGAATACGGACTTCATTATGAAAAGAGAACGGGAGGAGGTACCGTGGCTGTTGTAAGGCTCAAACGGCTGCAGAAAGAAGTATGTGGAAAGTTTTGATTGCTGATGACGAACCGAAAATTCGTCAGGGATTAAAAAGTGTATTGGAGGAAATGAAACTTCCGATCACAGTCTGTGCAGAAGCACGGAATGGAATGGAAGCATTAGAAAAAATTGAGCAGTTTCAACCGGATTTTATTCTGATGGATATCTGTATGCCTAAGTTGAGTGGTATACAGTTTCTGGAGGAATTGAGAAAGCTGGATAAAAACTGTCCGGTAATCGTAATCTCCGGATTTAATGAGTTTTCCTATGCAAAACAGGCAATTAAGCTTGGGGTTTCCGAATATCTTTTGAAACCTATCGCAGAGGAAGAACTTCAAGCTGCGGTCGTGAAGGTGACTGAAGAGATAAAGCAGAAGCGAAAATCTGAAAAATTCATGGAACTTGTGAAACAACAGATGATTCAGAATCAGGATTATCTGAGAGATGTGTTTTTCAATGAATGGATGGAAGGAAAATTATCCAGATTCGAATGGGAAGAACAGGCAAGATTTCTGGATATGGATTTTCCGGATAATATGATTCTCATACTTGTGTCAGTTCAGTCCAGTTATGACAAGAAAATTGACAAAGGTACGGTGACTGAGGAAATATATAAGATCACTCTTGAAAAGATTATCAGAGAACTTATGGAGCCATATCATACGGTAAGTGTGTTTTCCAGTAAGTATGAGGATGTAGCGATTGTTATGGAAAAGCTGCCGGAAAATTTTCAGGAGTTCAGTGCAGATCTTCAGCTGCAGACAGAAGAAAAAGTGGGTGGAAAGTGTTTTATTACGGCAAGAGAATGTACTTTTGAAACATTGCCTGATATTAGCCGTGAGATGCGCCGGGAAGTGCAGAAAATGCAGGAATGCAGACCAATTGTCCAGGACGCAAGAAAATATATTTATGCCAATTATCAGGACAGAAATCTGGATCTCAGACAGGTGTCACATGCAATTGGCTGTAATTCTTCTTATATCAGCAGGATTATGAAACAGGAATTGGGGATATCTTTTAAAGATTTTCTTACAAGGCTTCGTATCAGTCAGGCGGTTCGGCTTATGGAAGACCGGGAGTTGTCTATCAATCAGATCGCAGAAAAGGTGGGATACAGCAACCAGCATTATTTTTCTGCTGCATTTAAAAACTGTCAGGGTATGTCGCCCTCAGAATTCCGTAAAAATATGCTGCAGATTGACAGAAACGGATTATAACTATGAAGAAAATATGGAAAGTATGGACAGTGATACTGGTTGTGGCAGCAACAGTCTTACTTACGATCAGTACACAGTATAGCAAAAAAGAAGAGGTATCTGCAGATAGTTATCAGTATCTGATCGGTGTTAGTCTTCCAAATGTAATAGAACCGTGGCTAAATAATTTTGTTGACGTATTTACAGAAAAAGTATCCCAGGATAAAAAAATAAATGTAATTTTTCGAGATGCAGCTGGAAATCCGGAAAAACAGATTCAGGATATTGAGACGTTGATGGAGTACGGGATAGATATTCTGATTGTCTCTCCTGATGGAAGTGACAGCCTTTCTTCTGTTCTTTCGGAGGCTTTTCAGAAGATACCGGTCATTCTGACAGGTGTTGGTGCAGGAACAGAGGATTATACATGTCTTATCAAGTCAGATGATCAGAAGATTGGCAGGCTTGCAGGAGAATATATTCTGAATAATCTTTATGAAAAGAATAAAAAGATCGTGGTCTTTCAGGGGGTTGAAGAATCCCCGGTATCCAAACAGAGACTAAAGGGTTTTCAGGATTCTGTTCAGGGTATAATACCGGAAGAAGATATCACTTATTACTGTGGCGACTGGCTCCGGGATCGGGCAGAGCTCAGGATGAAAGACTATCTGATCTCGCATGATTCTGCTGATATAGTTTTCGCTTTTAATGATGATATGGCATATGGTGCATATCAGGCCTGTCAGCAGTACAGGATTGAGGGCAAGGTGCATCTGATTGGAGTGGATGGGTTTGAAGGAGAAAGTGCCGGGCTGAGTCTGGTAGACAAAGGTGTGCTGGATGCAACGATACAGACACCGGATTTTGGCGGACTTTCTTATGAAATTGCAAGAAAACTTCTTGAGGGGAAAAAGGTTGATAAAAATATTATTATTCAGCCGGAATTGATTCTTCAGGGAGGAGCGGAAAGGAAAGAGTAATTGTAGTTATGAAAAAGAGTCTGAGGATGACAGAGGGAAGTATCTCTAAAAAGATCATTTTTTTTGCCATTCCATTGTTTCTGGGGAATCTGTTCCAGCAGTTGTACAATACGGCAGACTCCCTGATCGTGGGAAATTTTTTAGGAAGTAATGCACTGGCGGCGGTCAGTTCATCTGGAAATCTGATCTTTTTGATGGTAGGTTTTATTAACGGTATTGCCATGGGTGCGGGTGTAGTTATTGCCAGATATTACGGTGCCAAAAAAAGAGACAGCCTGCAAAAGGCAATCCATACAACTGTTGCATTTGGTCTTGTGGCTGGTGCGGTGCTGACAGTTTTGGGAATGTTTCTGGCACCAAAGATCCTGGTGCTGATGGGTACTCCTGCGGATGTGCTGCCGGAATCCATTGTGTATTTTCGTACGTATTTTGCAGGTTCTATGGGTGTTGTCATGTACAACATTTTTGTCGGAGTTCTGCAGTCGGTTGGTGACGGGCGTCATCCATTGATCTATCTGATCATTTCGTCCTGTATCAATGTTGTTTTGGATTTTTTCTTTATCGCAGGTCTTGGCATGGGAGTTGGTTCAGCAGCGCTCGCAACCGCTATTTCACAGTTTGTCAGTGCAATCCTCTGTATGGTGCATCTGATGCGCGTGGAAGAAGAATACCGCCTGGAACTTAAGGAGATTCGTTTTGATAATCTTATGCTGAAGCAGATCATCCAGAATGGTGTGCCGTCTGGGTTTCAGAATTCAGTGATCGCGATCGCGAATGTTTTTGTACAGTCAAATATCAATGCATTTGGAAAAATGGCGATGGCGGGATGTGGATCTTATTCTAAGATTGAGGGATTCGCCTTTTTGCCAGTGACCTGTTTTACGATGGCTCTGACTACTTTTGTCAGTCAGAACCTTGGCGCAAAACAGTATGACCGGGCGAAAAAGGGAGCAAGATTTGGAGTGCTCTGTTCGATCACTATTGCAGAATTGATCGGTGTGATCATATATGCGGCAGCACCGGTGCTGATCGCAGCATTTAACAGAGATCCTGATGTTGTACATTATGGTGTGATGCAGTCAAGAACAATTGCATTATTCTATTGTCTGCTGGCGTTTTCTCATTGTATTGCGGCAGTACTCCGCGGTTCCGGCCACGCATCTGTTCCGATGATCGTTATGCTCTGTGACTGGTGCCTGTTCCGTGTAAGTTATATCACCGTTGCAGTTCGTATTATACCGGATATCCGCGTGATCTTCTGGGCATATCCACTGACCTGGAGTATCAGCTCCGTGATCTTCCTGTTTATGTTTTTACGAGGAAAATGGGTATATGGGTTTGAAGAGAAAATATAGTATATCTATGCATCAAATCGTTTTTCAAAATTACCAATAATTTCAAGATGGTCATTATAAGTTATAAATGCATGTGGATCTATGCTATTAGCAATGTTTTTTAGAATCTGTCCTTCATATTTGGAAACGATAGTCATAATTATATGTACAGGTTCATTATTATATCCACCCTGTGCGGTCCATGTAGTATAGCTTCGATTCAATTTAGCTATGATTTGATTTCCAATATGAATGGGCTCTGTCTTAGTTATTATGAAGACGTTTGTCATGATATTCTGGTAGTGGATTTTGTCCATAACAACACTAGCTACATAACAGAATAAAATAGAATAAACTGCTGTTTCAAGGCTGTCATTTAAGGCGCCAAAAGAATAGATAGCCGCATTTACCAGGAGTGTAAGTTTTCCTACGCTGAAATCAGGAAAATTTTTGGCACAGTAAATTCCAAGTACGTCAGTTCCTCCGCCAGAACTGCCACATTTTAGGGTGAGACCTACACCAAAACCAGAAACAGCACCACCAATAATGCAGCAGGCCAGCTTATCTGAGACGATAGGTGTTTGTGTAGCTGGAATAATTGTCATAAATAAAGATTGTAAAAAGACTGTAAAGACGGTTTTAAGAAAAAATTTACGGCTTACGATTTTACAGGCGAGAAAGAAGAGCGGTATATTCAGACACCACAGAAAAATGCCAGTAAAGTCAATATTTGTTGGAAAAGAAAAATGAAATATCTTTTCAACCAAAGTTAAGATTACCTGAGAAATACCGGTAAATCCTCCACTGTACAGGTTAAGAGGAACAAGAATGATACGAAAGGCAGCGGCATAAAGAAAAACTCCTAGAATAGCGCCTGCCATTTTTGTTATCTCAGATGAGTACCTTTTTGCCATAGTTAAATACCTCCTCTTTTTTGCATAATGCATATGTTAAACGATACTATTGAATAAAGACATTATATGACAACATATATTTGAAGTCAATTATCAATTAGATGAAGAAGATATTTTGATATATCTTCATAAAAAATATATAGGACAACCGCTGAAAATGTATTAAAAATGCAAAAACATGACATATACAATGTGCATAAAAATAAATAACATGTGAAAAATGCTTGAAAATGATAATACGTCATGATACAATATATTACACATAAAACATTCGGTAAAATTCAAATCATAAGGAGGAACGAACAATGTTTAACTTTAATGAGGATGCAGTAAGAAAAGAGCATGAAAACGGACTCAGTATTATTGGACAGACACAGGAAGTAGTAGATCAGATTTGCAAAAATGGATACAAGAATATTTTTTATATTGGAATTGGAGGAACTATCCTTTACGCAGGACAGATGAATCATATTGTAAAGGAAGCAGGTTCAACTATTCCGTTAATTCTTGAAAATGCAGCTGATTTTAAATGGGTTGGAAATCCACATTTCGGAAAAGATTCGATTGTTGCTATTGCATCTATCTCTGGTGACACAAAAGAAATTGTAGAAGCTGTTGATAAGGTGCATGAATTAGGCGCAAAAGTTATTGGATATGTAGAAAAAGAAGGAAGCCCGCTCTATGAAAAATGTGATTACGTAATCAGTACAGTGGGTGGAGAATATTACTTCTGGTATACATTAACGCTTCGTTTTATGGCTAATGCAGGACAGTTTCCAAAATATGATCAGTTCATGAAGGAAATTCAGAATATGCCAGAAAATGTAGTAAATATCTATAAGGATTCCGATGCAAAAGCTAAAGAATTTGCAGACAAATACTGTGATTCACCGCTTACATATCTTGTGGGCTCTGGTAACCTTGAGGATTGGGCTACATGTTATGGAATGTGTATTATGGAAGAAATGCAGTGGATGCGTACAAGACCAATTTCAGCAGCAAACTTTTTCCATGGCACGCTTGAAGTTATTGAAAGAGATATCCCGGTAATTCTTATCAAAGGTGAGGATAAAACCAGACCTGAAATGGATCGTGTTGAAAAATTTGTAAATACTATCAGTGCAAATGTAACTGTATTTGATTCAAAAGATTTTGAACTTAAGGGAATCAGCGAGGAATTCAGAGGAATGCTTTGTCCTATCGTTATGAGAAGTGCATTCCAGAGAGTATCTACACATCTGGAACATAATCGTCGTCATCCACTTGCAATCAGAAGATATTACAGAAGACTTGACTACTGATTAATCAAATATCCTTGCACACTGGAATCATTGTATGTTATATTTGTATTGATTACTTGTATAATTGGACTTGATACATTATGAGATATGAAAGTGAGCTTTTTTATGAAAAAGTTGAAAAAAGATTCCTGTGTTGCATTGTATCAGCAGCTTATAAACGAAATTAAAGAAAGCATACAGGCAGGTGAACTGAAACCCGGAGACCGGTTGATGACTGAAGGTGAATTCAGTAAGGAATATGATGTCAGCCGGATTACAGTAAGAAAAGCAATTGAGGTTTTGGTAGAAGAGGGAATCCTGATCAAAAAACAGGGAATAGGAACTTTTGTAGCTGACAAGAAGCTGATAAGAGATGCAAGTATTTTTATGGGATTTACGGAGAGTTGCCGTCGGGACGGCATGGTTCCCAGCAGCAGACTTTTATCAGCAGATCTTTCAGAGGCTTCTGGTGTGGATCAGAGAAATCTGAATCTGGAAGAGGGAGAAATGGTTATCAGGGTGCGTCGTCTCCGTTTTTGTGATGGAACACCGACAGTTCTGGAAATGAATCATTTTTCTCAGAAATATGCATTTCTTCTTGGCGCTAATCTGGATGGTTCTCTTTATGAGATACTGGAGCAGCATGGGGTTTATGTGGTTGCAGGTAAAAGAAAGATTACCATATGTTATGCAACAAAAGAAGAAGCGGAGTTACTTAATGTAAAAGAAAACGACGCCCTTCTTATGATGAAAGATTTATGTCTGGATGCACATGGAGAAGTGATCCACAGCTGCAAAAGTATTATAAATCCTCAGTATTATGATCTTATTTTTATAAGTTCAGCTGAACGTGTGAAATGGGAAAAAATATGATAACAATCCAAAAATCACAGCTTTCTGTGATGAATATCCAGTACAGATATTTTTCGCTGGATAAATTTCTGGACGATGCGGTCGGTAATGAAGTATCTAATATAGAACTGTGGGGAGCTATGCCTTTTTTTAATATAGAAGACATGACTTACCAGGAAGTGAAAGAGGTACGCCATCAGATTGAAAGCAGGGGACTGAAGCTGGTATGCCTTACTCCGGAACAGTGTGTATATCCTGTGAATCTCGCAGCACCATCAGAGGCAGCAAGAAGAAGAAGCCTGAAATTCTTTGAAGATAATATAAGGGCTGCGTCTGAGCTTGGTACAGATAAAATGCTGATAACAACAGGATATGGATTTTTCGATGAGAGCAATCATGAAGAAGCGTGGAAGTGGGCCAGAGATGGAATTTATGATCTGGCAGAACTGGCGAAGATACATGGTATTACTCTTGCTCTGGAAGTGCTGCGCAGAGATGAAAGTAATCTGGTATACAATCTGCCTACGCTGACTCAGATGCTGGCTGAACTGAAACATGACAGTGTTGGAGGAATGATCGATACAATTCCCATGGCACTGGCAGGAGAGCGACCGGCTGATTATCTGCAGGCACTTGGTGAACGGCTTGTGCATGTCCATTTTATTGACGGAGCACCCAGAGGACATCTCGCATGGGGGGATGGAATACTGGATATGCAGGGATATCTGGAGGAGTTTTCCAGATATCATTATAAAGGATATCTGTCTCTGGAAATTACGGATGGCAGATATTATATGGATCCGACACAATCCGTGCAGCAGAGCGTGAATGCGTTGTATAAAGTTTTGAAATAAAATATACAGTTAAAGTATGTTGTATTATGTGGTACTATATGATGCAACATACTTTTTTTGTTAAAAATTTAAAGAATAATGCCAAAAAGACAAGGATTGTTCTCGATGAAGAATCTTCGTCAATACATGTTTTACAAGAATAATTATGCATAATGCACAAAAAAATACGCAAATATTTTTATAAATAGACAAAAAACACATACAAGGCAAAAAAGTAGTTGAAACCATATATATAACGTTATATAATGTATATACAAGATATGTTATGAACGTTGAACAGGAGGAGCTGGAATGATAAAGGTTCTTGGACTTGGAGATAACGTAGTAGACAAGTATATGCATATTAAAACCATGTATCCAGGTGGAAATGCTCTTAATATTGCAGTACTGGCCAGGTTATCCGGAATTGAAGTTGGATATTTGGGTGTATTTGGAGATGATGAGGCAGCGAAACATGTTTATAAAACAATCTCAGATATGGGAATTGACGTTTCACACTGCAGATTCTATCATGGTGAGAATGGCTATGCAGAGATAAGACTTGATGATGGTGACCGCGTATTTATCGGTTCCAATCATGGCGGAGTAAGCAAAGAACATCCTATAGATTTTCTTACCGATATAGAGCTGGATTATATTGCAGAGTATGATGTGTGTCATACAAGTATTTTCAGCTATGTGGAAGAATCACTTCCTCAGATCCGCAAAGCTTCTGGATTTGTATCATTTGATTTTTCAAACAGATATGATGAGGAATATCTGAAAAAGGTCTGCCCGTATATTGATATGGCTGCAATTTCCTGTGGTGATATGCCAAAAGACGAAATAATTGAGGAAATGAAACGTATCGAAGAATACGGCTGTAAACATGTTGTTATGGCAACCAGAGGTTCCAAAGGAGCATTCCTCAGGATTGACGGTAAACTTTATGAGCAGTCACCTTATCTGGTAGAGGCAGTCGATACTATGGCAGCAGGAGATTCCTTCATTACAATTTTCCTGATCAACTATATAAGTGGAATGAAAGACTGTGTGGATTTTCCTGAAAAGGCAGGACACAGAGGAATTACCACGAAAGAAGAATATCAGGACGCACTGATAAAAACCTGTCTGTACAGAGCTGCTGTATTTGCAGCAGGAAACTGTCAGAGAGACGGTTCTTTCGGATACGGTAAAAAATTTGATTAAATAAAGAAACCTGACACAGAAAATAATCATCGGGTCAATATCAGAGAATATTAAAAGCATGGCTTTTGATATAAACGTATAATTTTTTAACTAAGGAGGTTACACAATGAAAAAGAGACTTTTTAGCGTATTACTCGCAACAGCCATGGTTGCATCAATGGCAACCGGTGCAACCTGCACAACTGTATCAGCAGCAGAGAAGAAAACAATCAAATTCTTCCACAGATTCCCAGATGAGCCATTTAACAGCTTTATCGAAGACAAAATTGCTCAGTACGAAGAAGAGCATCCGGACATTGATATTGTTGTAGAAAGTGCTCAGAATGACCCGTACAAAGAAAAACTGAAAGTAGTGGTTGGCGGAGATGACTGCCCGGACATTTTCTTTAGTTGGTGTGGAGAATTTACAGAACGTTTTATTCGTGAAGGTTTAATTCTGGATCTTTCTCCATATCTTGATGCTGATCAGGAGTGGAAAGATTCACTTATGGAATCGCAGATGGTTAACTACACTCTGGATGATGGCATGGTTTATGGAATTCCGTTCCGTCTTGATGCAAAACTGTTCTTCTACAACATTGAGCAGTTTAAAGAAGCAGGTGTAGAAGTACCAACTACATTTGATGAACTGATTGAGGCTTGCAAGAAACTGCAGGATGCAGGATTTACTCCAATTGCTTATGGTAATCAGGAAAAATACCCGGCTTCCCATTACATTGGAACACTCAACCAGATGACTGTTAGTGATGAAGTAAGAGCAAAAGACTATACACCTACAACTGGAGAATTTACAGATCCTGGATATCAGGAAGCTATGGAATACTATGAGCAGCTGATCCCATACTTCAACGAAAACAGCAACGGTATTGCAGTAGATATAGCTCGTACAAACTTCTGCATGGGTAATGGAGCAATGTATTATGCTGAAGTAATTGAGATTCCTTATATTAACAACCCAGATACAGGTGTTAATCCAGATCTGAAATTCGGTATGTTTAAATTCCCTGAAATTAAAGGTGCCGGTAACCCGAACATTCTTACAGGTGTTCCGGAAGGCTTCGTTGTTTCTTCCAAGACAAAGTACCCGGATGAATGTGTTGAATTCCTGAAATGGTTCCTTGGAAAAGATGTTGGTACAGAACAGGCACAGACAATCGGATGGTTTAATGCTTCCAAAGGCACATCTGAAGGAGTTAAAGATCAGTCTCTCCTTGATGCATATGATGTAATTACATCTGCAGAAAAGATGGGACCATGGTTCGACAACGCTCTGTATTCCACATTATGTGATGAGTATCTGACAGATCTTTCAGATCTTACAAACGGTGATATTACTCCGGAAGAGGCTATGACCAAGATCCAGGCGAAAGCGAAAGAAGCACAGAAACTGGCAGCCTCCGGTGAATCTGAAGAATAACTTAGATAAAAGAAATTTGATAACATAAAATAAGAAAAAGCGGGCTCCTGTCCGTAGGAAGTCCGCTTTTTCTTTGAAAAAATCTGAAATTAGTATTTAGAAAGCTGGTGCGTACATTATGAGAACAAAGAAAACGACTCCTTATTTATATATGTTACCTGGCTGTGCGATGGTTCTGGTGTTTGTGTACATTCCGGTTATAGCCAATTGTGTTTACAGCTTTTTTAGATTATCATCCTATTCAGCTGGAATGAAGTTTGTCGGACTGGACAATTATATAAGATTTTTTCACAATGAATCATTAGGTATTATGCTTCGAAACAACCTGTTATACTGTGTGATTTCACTGATCGTGCAGGTTGGGTTTGGTACTGTAATTGCTTTGTTGCTCGAAAGTAAACTGGCCAGCAGCAGATTTCGTAATGCTTTTCGTAACATCTATTATGTTCCGGCACTGATTTCTCTTACAGCTGTCGGTCTGATGTTCACATTTATTTATGAACCTAATCTTGGTCTTCTTAATTCCGCTTTCAAGGCACTGGGGCTTACGAGCATGACACAGTCCTGGCTGGGAGATGCCAAGATCGCAATCTATTGTATCATTGCAATGAGCCAGTGGCAGTATACCGGTTATATTACATTGTTAATGGTTGTGGCATTCCAGAACGTGTCACCGGATTATATTGAGGCAGCTTCTATTGATGGAGCAGGACCTGTGCGCAGAGCGATCAGCGTAGTGCTTCCTCTGGCAAAAGAACAGTTACTGGTATGTTCTATTATTACTGTTATTGGTGCATTTAAACTGTTCACAGAAGTTTATTCTACAACCGCTGGTGGACCTGGAAACAGTACGCAGGTGCTTGGCTTGTTCCTGTATCAGAATGCGTTCCTGCATGATGATCTGGGTATGGCAGCTGTGACCGGTGTATTTATCTTCGTAATTACTATGGTACTTTCTATTATTCAGCTGAAGGTTACCAGATCAGGTGAAGTATAATAAAGGAGGCATAAAAATGAAAAAAAATACAATTCTAAAAATTTTACTGAATGCATTTTTTGTTATCCTTGCACTGATCATTTTACTTCCTATGGCATGGATGATATTAAACTCACTCAAGACAAATCAGGAACTTTTCAGAGATTCACTTGCTCTGCCGGCTGTACCTCAGTTCAAGAACTGGGCAAGTGCATGGAATCAGGGACTTTATAAGTATTTTGGTAACTCTCTGATCGTCAGTGGATCTTCACTTATTGGAATTCTTATATTCTCATCTTTCCTTGCTTATGGTCTTACACGTTTTAAAGCAAAAGGAAGTGGGATTATATTCCTGGTAGTTCTTGGTGGTATGGCTTTATCAGAACAGGTGGCACTGGTTCCACTGTACAAAATGCTTAAAGCCGTTCATCTGTACAATACATACTGGGCAGTTATTCTTCCTTATATTGCCTTCCGTATTCCATTTACAGTATTTCTGATGAGATCTTATTTCATTTCTATTCCAAAAGAACTGGAAGAAGCAGCAGTAGTAGATGGATATAACAGTCTTCAGATTTTTACAAAAATTATTGTGCCAATCAGCAAGCCTATTTTTGCTTCCTGCACAATTGTTTGTCTGAACAATGTATGGAATGAATTCCTGTTTGCAAATGTATTTCTTGAAAGTAAAAATCTGATGACAATCCCGATTGGTCTTATGACATTTAAGGGTGACCTTCGTGCAGATTATGTTACAATGCTTGCAGGTATTATTATTGCATCGCTGCCAATGATCATTTTGTTCCTGTGTATGTCCAAACAGTTTGTTCGTGGTCTTACGGCAGGAGCTGTTAAAGGTTGATCGTTCTATATTAAAAAATGGAAACCGTCGGTGATGCACCGACGGTTTTGCTGCTTGTCCGTTTGGTGTTTGCATCTGTAAGGATGCTGAATAGTTAAAAAGAATATAAGAAAGAGGATGGTCGTGAAATGAAGATTTTATATGATTATCATATGCACAGTGAAATTTCTCCAGATGCACATTTTTCAATGGAGGCTATGTGTGAATCTGCCCTGGAGAATGGAATGAGGGAGATTGCTTTTACAGATCATTATGAATTTTATGTAAATGGGGTGGTAAGGCCCTGGTTTAACGAGAGATATGTGGAAAAATATTTTGAGACGCTGGAAGAATGCAGAAAAAAATTTGAAGGTCGTTTATCCATAAAGAGCGGCATGGAATTTGGACAGCTTGACATCAGTCCGGAGTGTAATAAAACGGTCCGGAGATATCCTTTTGATTTTGTGCTTGGATCTGTTCATAAGTTGGAAAATATTGATCTGACGCAGCTGATCGTAACAGAAAAGAACGCCAGAAGTATCGGAGATGCTTATTATTACCATCTTCTGAAGCTTTCTGAAGAAGGGGATTTTGACTGCCTGGCACATATGGATTATTTCAAGAAACACTGCGCAAAGCAGAACCTTCCAGATCTTTATGAAGAGTATCAGCCAACAATTAAAAAAGTCCTGGAAAACGTGATCAGAAGGGGAAAAGGAATTGAGATAAATACAGCCTGCATGGGCGGTATTCTGGAAGATACAATGCCTGGGCTGGAAACATTGAGAATGTACAAAGAACTTGGGGGCAGGATTATCACTGTAGGATCTGATTCACACAGACCTGAAAGAATAGGCTATGGATTTGACAGAGTATACCAGATGCTTAAAGAAGCAGGGTTTGACAGTATTTCCGTATATAAAAACAGAAAAAATATACAGCAGCCAATTTAATGGCTGCTGTACTTTTTTCTGTTTATCTGAAATACTGGTGATAAGGGAAAATTAGTATTCCAGTTTCCACATATATCTTCTCAGACTCAGCGGATGATCACGAACGATTGACAGTTGCTCTGCATATACTCTGAGAACGCCTGTGATAACCATCGGGCTGAAGTATTCAGTAACTGAAGATGGAACGAAATTGCTGAGACCAAAATCTTTTGCATCGATAACTGTTGTTTTGGCATCGAATCTGTTAAGGAAATCCAGTGCTCTGGAATCCATTTTACGAGTTCTGCCATCATTCATAAGAAGAAGGAACGGAACATCTTTTTCTACAATTTCGAATGGTCCATGGAAGAATTCGCCATCATGGAAGGAACCGGAGTTGATCCACTGCATTTCCATAAGCAGGCAGATGGAGAAAGAATAAGCAACTTTCTGGGTTGCACCGGAACTCATAACATAGATGACAGGTGAATCCTTGTATGCTTCTGCGAATGCTTTTGCAGGTGTGAGAGAATAGGATACAGCATCTTCGATTGCTGCATAGATGTTCTCAGAACCCTTGACCATGTCTTCATAGTGCTCATATCCTTCATACTGATTCAGAACTTCAACAGCAAGCATCAGGATGTTGTTCATTTTTTCAAGTTTAGCTGCATAGTCTTTTTCGAATCCATGAACGATAATATAATCTGCATTTTTTGCAAGAGGTGAATTACCATCATGTGTAACAGCGATTACTTTTGCTCCTTTTTCCTGGGAGAGTTTGGCAGCTGCTACAGTTTCCGGTGTTGTTCCACCAAGGGAGCATGCGATTACAATTGCTGTTTCATCAAGGGAAACAGGAGTTGCATAGTTGAATTCGTTTGCTGTGTAGAAGCTTGTACGGATTTTTCTTGCATTACAGTCCATAAAATACTGTGCAGGATACTGTTCGGCAGATGATGCACCACATCCAACAAAAAATAAGGTGTTGATTTCAGGGCGTTCTGCTTTGATAGCTTCAATAATCTGTTTTGGTGTCATGGTATACGTACCTCCTTGATATGATTAATTCATATGTTGTATGCATACATTATATGACAAATTAGAAGATATGTCAATACAAATTTCTCCGGCAATGTCTACTGAAAAATATTCTTTAATTTCACGAAGATTATCAGTCTGGCCAAGAACCCACATTAGTTTTGTCATTGCTGCTTCTGTGGTCATATCGTATGCCTGGATTACTCCTTTTTCAAGTGCCAGGCGCCCAGTCTCATATACAGATAGGTTACTTCCCTCGTATCGACACTGGCTTCCTGCAAGAACCAGCATTCCTTTTTCGATGACTTCGCCTACCTTGCCTATAAAATCATTATTTACGAAGGGCATTCCTCCAAGACCGAAACCTTCTATAAAGACACCGCGGCAGCCTCTGTCACAAAGAATATCCAGAATGTCCGGTTTGATTCCGGGGTAAAGCTTCAGAAGTGCCACGTTATCAGAATAGGCTGTCTGGGGCTGAAAAATTCCTTTTTTTTCAACAAGATTGTTTTTAAATACTCTTAAACCTAAAGAACTTATTTCACCAACATATGGATAGTTGATACTTTCAAAAGCATCAAAACTCATAGTCCGGACCTTGGAGGCCCGGCAGCCCAGCATTACTTTGCGGTTAAAAGCAACAAAAATACCAGGATAACCGCTTGCAGCCATATGAATTCCGCAACGACAGTTTTCCAGTGCATCGGCAACAGGATTGGCGATAGAAAGCTGGCTGCCGGTGATAACCACAGGTATGGAAATGTTCTGAAGCATAAATGATAACATGGATGAAGTATATGCCATAGTATCTGTTCCGTGGATTACTACGATACCATGGTAATCATAGCTTTTCTGACTGATCAGTTTTGCCAGTCCTGCCCAGTCAGCGGGGCCTATATTGGCACTGTCCAGAGAACAGAAATCCTCTGTTTCCAGTTCTAGGTTTTTGGAAACCATACGGAGTTCTTCAAGCATATCGTTACTGCTCATTCCTGGTATGAGTCCGTTTGTGCCTTTAACAGAAGAAAGGGTTCCCCCCGTATTTATGATCAGAATTTTTTTTGACATGTTTGCCTACCTCCAGTGTATATTGATAAAATTGTAGTCGGGAATTATTACCCTCTCATTAACTATTATCTTATAGCATGATGTACGCAAAGTAAAGATGATAATATGTAATATGATGTATAAAATGTTGTTGACATACGTTATAATACGTGTTAATATTGATTCATCAAAACATCCGGATGATAATTGTAAAGAATGACAAGAGTATATCAGGAGGGTATGAAACGTGGATAAAGTAAGAAAGATTATATCTGAAATTATTGAAAAACAGGAAATTAACACAGTGTATTTTGTAGGCTGTGGAGGATCTTTAAGCGGATTTTTCCCTGCTAAATATTTTCTCAGTGAAGAAACAAAGAAAATCAAAGTAGGATATATGAATGCAAATGAATTTGTTCATGCAACACCTAAAGAGATAGGCAAGGACGCAGTAGTTATTACAGCATCTCAGAGAGGGAATACTGCCGAAACTGTAAAAGCAACAGCTGTGGCTAATGAGTTGGGAGCTGCAACGGTAGGTCTTACTTTCCAGGTACCGTCTCCTCTTTCTGATACTGCACAGTACGTGATCCAGTATGAGTTCGGTCCGGAATCTGTTGTGGAAAATCAGAAGGTTTCTTACGGATTTAAGCTTGCACTGGAAATTCTTAACGAAGAAGAAGGATACGAAAAATACGATGAAATGGTGCAGGCACTGGCAAAATTAAACGATATTGTAGTACAGGCAAAGAAAGATGTAGTTCCTGATGCTATCAAATGGGCATGGGAATTTAAAGATGATTCTGTAATCTATACGATGGGTAGCGGTGCCTGCTGGGGACCGGCACATCAGGAAGCAATCTGTATTTTTATGGAGATGCAGTGGATTAATGCAAGTGTTATCCATTCCGGTGAATTTTTCCATGGTCCATTTGAAATTACAGACAAAAATACAGCATTTCTTATGATGAAATCCTGTGGTCACACACGTCCGCTGGATGACAGAGCACTTGATTTCATCAAAAAATTTAACAACCGTATTTTTGTACTTGATGCATCTCAGTATGGAATCAATGAACTGGGCGAGTTGGCTGAATATCTTGAACCAATGTTTTATAATAATGTGATCGGTGTCTTTAATAATCTCATTGCAGATGCAAGAAAACATCCACTGACCACCAGAAGATATATGTGGAAATTCCCATATTAAATAAAAGGAATTGGATACTTAAAAGGGGGGCGTGTTCCCCCTTTTTATGTTTCTGAAGGAAAATGCTGAAAGAAAGGGAACAATATGCTGAACCAGAATTCAACAATACCGTTATACGAACAGGTAAAAGAAGCAATAAAATTGAAGATAGAACAGAAAGAATGGAAGGAAAATACCAGAGTTCCATCGGAAACTGAATTAATGAAAATCTATGAAGTAAGTCGTGTTACTGTACGCAATGCCCTGGCGCTTCTGGTAGATGAAGGATATCTGGAGAAAAAGCAGGGAATAGGTACTTTTGTTTCTAAACCCAGAATCAAAAAAATCATTTTCCATCGTGCAAGTTTTACACAGAGTTGTGCAGGTGCAGGTCTGGTGCCCGGAACGCAGGTTCTCAAAAAAGAAGTGGTTGAAGGAAAAAGCAACTATCGAAAAAGCCTGCAACTGGAAGCGGACGACAAAGTAGTTCACATTGAACGGTTAAGATTTGCCGATAATGAGCCGGTATCACTGGAGCATATGTTCTTTTCTTATAAAAAATATGGATTTCTTTTGTGGGAAGATCTTGAAAAGTCAGTTTATTCCATTATAAAAGAAAGAATGAAAGTTGATCTGACTTCTGAAAACAAAAAAAACAGAAATATTCTTTCTGTAGAAAAGGCTGGAAGTCGTATAGCAAAGATTTTTGATGTAACACCCTCAGAACCGGTATTTATAATGGAAACTCTGATTTATTCAGGAGATACCCCGGTATACATAGGAAGAGATTACTGCCTTGGAAGCAGATTCTGTTATGAAGTGACACCTGGAGAACATGGGGAAAAAATTTGATATTTGATGGGGACGAGATTGGAGGAATTTTACTTCTCCAGGTCTCTCATTTTAAGAATATTCATACAGAAGGACTGGTAACAGCACTTTTGCTGATCATAGTGGCAGGAATGGTACTGAATAGTTTTTTGAGATAAATACATATATAAAAAACAGACACTGACAGAAATGCAGGAGCCTGTTTTTTTTATGGTATACATCTGCTAAAGCAGATTTGTCCGCTTTGTTTTTAGCTGTTGTAGGATTTTTTGTATTCGTGTATACTGTAGGGAACAGAGATCGCAGTATATTTGCTGCAAAAGTATCATATAGGAGTGATCATAATGCGTGAAAAACTTACAGAAAGAGACGTACAGAAAATTGAAGAAGAGATTGAACACAGAAAACTTGTAATTAGAAAAGAAGCTATCGAGGCGGTAAAAGAAGCCAGAGCCCAGGGAGATTTAAGTGAGAACTTTGAATATTATGCAGCCAAGAAACACAAGAATCAGAACGAAAGCCGTATCCGTTATCTGGAGAGAATGCTGAAAACAGCAGATATTGTGGAGGACAGCTCCAAATCTGATGAAGTGGGAATGGATGACATTGTAGAAGTGGAATTTGAAGAAGATGGAGAAGTGGAAAAATATAAACTTGTTACTTCTATTCGTGGAAATTCCATGGAAAACAGAGTCAGTATCGAGTCTCCTATCGGTAAAGCCCTGAAGGGACATAAAGTGGGAGATCGAGTGAAAGTACAGGTTAATGAAAATGTGAGCTATTATCTGAAAATCCGTTCCATTGACAAGACCGGAGATGAAGGAGAGGATATCCGGAGCTTTTAGGATATCGGGTCAAAGTACAGAATCTTTACAATATTTTACATAGATTTAACATAAAGCTGGTGATAACTTTACAGCCTGCCCATATGATGAGGTCATATCAAATATACGTAAAGGAGAAAAATCATGGATTTTTTTAGCGTACTGACCTTATTAGGTGGTCTTGCCATGTTTTTGTATGGAATGCAGGTAATGGGAGATGGTCTTGCGAAAGTTTCCGGAGGAAAGCTGGAGCAGATTCTGGAAAACCTTACTTCAAGCAAATGGAAAGCAGTACTTCTGGGAATGTGTGTAACTGCTGTGATCCAGTCATCTTCGGCCACAACCGTTATGGTAGTTGGTTTTGTTAATTCCGGCATTATGAAACTGACTCAGGTAGTCGGTATTATTATGGGTGCCAATATCGGTACCACTATTACTTCCTGGATCTTAAGTCTTGCAGGAATTGAAAGCAGCAACTTTTTTATAAGCCTTCTGAAGCCAACATCATTTTCACCGATTCTGGCACTGATCGGTATCATCCTGCTTATGTTTACCAAAAGTTCCCGTAAGAAAGATGTAGGAACCATCCTTCTGGGATTTGCGGTACTGATGTTTGGTATGGATACTATGAGTGGTGCTGTAAAACCTTTGGCAGATGTACCGGAGTTTACGGGGCTTCTTCTGAAGTTTTCCAACCCGGTAGCAGGTATTGTGGCAGGTACTGTACTGACAGCGATCATTCAGTCCTCATCTGCTTCTGTAGGTATCCTTCAGGCACTTTGTCTTACCGGTGCGGTGCCGTTCAGTGCAGCATTTCCGATTATCATGGGACAGAATATCGGTACCTGCGTAACAGCACTTCTCTCTGCTGTCGGAGCCAACAAAAATGCTAAACGTGCAGCCATGATCCATCTGTATTTTAACCTGATCGGAACAGTTGTATTTATGTCTGTATTTTATATTATCAATGCAGCAGTACATTTTCCGTTTATGACGCAGATGGCAACACCGGCAATCATCGCAATTACACATAGTATCTTTAATATTACAGCAACACTGGTATGGCTGCCATTCTCAGATCTTCTGGTAAAACTTGCCTGTCTTACAATTCGGGATACAGAGGAAGAACAGGTCAGCACAGATGACCAGGAGTTCCTGATTCTGGAATCCAGATTTCTGGAAAAACCGGCTTTTGCTGTAGAGCAGGGAAGAAATGCAGCCAGACGTATGGAACAGGATTCCCGCAAGGCACTTCGTATTGCACTGGATCTGGTATATAATTATACGGATGATGGAGCAAAGTGTGTAGAAAAAATGGAGTCCAAAGTGGACCGCTATGAAGATGAACTGGGAACTTACCTGGTAAAATTGAATAACAAAGATCTTTCCGAAAGGGACAGCCACAGTGTGTCTATGATGCTTCATTGTATCGGTGATTTTGAGAGAATCTCGGATCATGCAGTAAATATCATGGAATCAGCCCAGGAACTTCATGATAAAAAAATTAGTTTTTCCCTTCAGGCGCGAAATGAACTGCAGGTGCTGATCAGTGCGGTAGACCGGATTGTTGATACCGCTTATCAGATTTTTGACAAAAAGGATCTGAATCTGGTCAATGACGTAGAGCCGTTGGAAGAGATTGTAGATGAACTCAGCAAAGAAATGAAACGTCGTCATATCAACAGACTCCGTTCCGGAGAATGTACGATTGAAATGGGATTTATCCTGACAGATCTTATTACCAGCCTGGAAAGGATCGCAGACCACTGTTCCAATATCAGTGTCTGTGTTACCCAGATCAAAGAGAATCTTTATGATACACACAGTCATCTGGATGCCATCAAAAATGAGGCAGATCAGGTTTATATTCATCGCCTGGATGAATTTCGGGAAGAATATGTACTGCCCTGAATAATGAATAACCTGTAACAAAATCCCGGAGAATAGGAGATGATGCACATGATTTATTGTGTGGAAGATGAAAAAAATATCAGAGAGCTGCTGGTTTATACACTGGAAACCACAGGCTTTACAGCCAGGGGAATGGCAGACGGCAAAGAACTTAAGGCAGCACTGAAAGAAGAAATTCCCAATCTGATCCTTCTCGATATCATGCTTCCGGGAGATGATGGTTATACCATTCTGGAGAAACTGAAATCTTCTTCAGATACCAGAAATATCCCGGTGATCATGGTCACTGCAAAAGAAGCAGAATATGATAAGGTCCGGGGATTGGAAGGCGGAGCTGATGACTACATCACCAAGCCTTTCGGTATGATGGAATTTGTTGCCAGAGTAAAGGCGGTGCTCCGCAGGTGTTCCAGACAGGAAGAAGACAGAGAACTTGTCTGTGGAGAACTGAAACTTTCCATAGGAAAACACAGAGTAGCTTTCCAGGGGCAGCCGGTAGAACTTACACGCAAAGAATTTGAACTTCTTCAGTATCTTATGGAAAACAAAGGACTTGTAATGACAAGAAACCAGATCCTCTGCCATGTATGGGGATATGATTTTGACGGTGAAACAAGAACTGTAGATGTACATGTACGAACTCTGCGACAGAAGCTTATGGAAGCCGGAGAACTCATAGAAACAGTTCGTGGTGTGGGATATCGGATCAGTGCATAAAGGAGCATACAAATGAAACAGAAAATACTGAAACATACCTGTGTGCTTGTGGTACTTTCTGTTATACTTACTTTTCTGGCAGCCAGCATTGTGATGTACCAGAAGTATAACGAAGATCTGAAACAGAGTGTACGGGATGATACCATCTATATTAAGGATGGTATCGAAAAAATGGGAGAAGAGTACCTGAACGATAATCCTGGCAAGGAGACTGCTGTCAGGATCACTCTTCTGGATCCTTACGGAAAGGTTCTCTATGATTCCATAGAGGACGCATCCAAAATGCAGAGTCACAGTGACCGTCCAGAATTTATTGAGGCAAAGAAATCAGGCTATGCAGAGACTACCCGCTATTCAGAGACACTTTCCAAACAGAATTTTTACTGTGCCAGACTTCTGGATGATGGCAATATTCTTCGTGTGGGAAGAACCACAGACAGTGTATTTTCTACGATGATCTCCAGTCTGGTAATTATGGGTGTGCTGCTTTTGATGATTCTTACACTGGCATTTATACTGGTACAGAAACAGACGAGAGATCTTATAGAACCAATCAATACACTGGATCTGGAGCATCCTCTGAAAGAAGTAAAATATGAGGAATTAAGACCGCTTCTGGGAAGGGTGGACCAGCAGAACAGGCAGATCCTTCAGCAGATGAAAGAACTGAAAGCAACAGAGGCAATCCGAAGAGAGTTTACAGCCAATGTTTCTCATGAACTAAAGACACCGCTTATGTCTATCTCCGGATATGCAGAGCTGATGATGAACGGAATGGTAGCACCGGACAAGCAACAGGAATTTTCCGGCAGGATCTACCACGAAGCCAGTCGGTTAAGTGCACTGGTGTCGGATATCATTCAGTTATCCAGGCTGGATGAAAAAAGCAGTGATATGCCTTTTGAGAAAGTAGATATCTATGAAATGGCAGAAGATATTGTAGTTCATCTGGAACGTGCAGCAGAAAAGAAAAACATTCATCTTACCCTTTCTGGAGAAAAAAATGTGACCGTAAATGGTGTACGTCAGGTACTGTATGAAATGCTTTATAATATTGCAGACAATGCCATCCGTTATACAGAAAAAGACGGAGAGGTGAGACTGATCGTCGGACAGGTTGGTCCTCATGCATATTACAGGGTAGAAGATAACGGGATTGGTATTCCGGAAGCAGAACAGAAACGTATCTTTGAAAGATTTTATAGAGTGGATAAAAGTCATTCCAGAGAGACTGGAGGAACAGGTCTTGGGTTATCTATTGTAAAACATGGAGCAATCCTTCACGATGCAAAGATCGTTCTGGACAGTGAAGTTGGAAAAGGAACAAAAATGGAACTGGTGTTTTGAGTACACCGGTTCCATTTTACGTAAGAGAAAAATAATATTAAAGCACGAGTTCAGATAAGGCATCTTCGTCTGCAATAATGGTGCAGTCCGGATGGAATTGAAGAATAGAACCTGGAACCTGAGGAGTTACAGGACCCTGGACCACCTGTTTCAGGATAGAGGCTTTGTCTTTGCCGCTTACCAGTACAAGGATCCTGTGGCTGCTCATAATATTGCCGATGCCCATGGTATACGCCTGACGGGGAACATCCTCTTCTCTGTCAAAGAAGCGCTTATTTGCCTGGATGGTCTGTTCTGTAAGATCCACACAGTGTGTACCTGCCTCAAAATGATCTGAAGGCTCATTAAAGCCGATATGACCGTCATGCCCCAGACCAAGAACCTGGATATCAGCGGAGCCGGTCTCAGAGAGAAGTCGGTTGTAGTCGTCACAGGCTTTACTGCTGTCAGATTCTGTTCCATCAGGAATATAGGTATGTTCATAAGGGATATTTACTTTATGAAAAAGATTGACATTCATGAAATAACGGTAACTCTGTGGATTAGAACCGCCAAGACCCTTGTATTCATCCAGATTAACGGTGGTTACCTGTGAAAAATCCACATTTCCCTGCTGATACATCTCTGTTAGATGCTGGTAAGTGCCGACAGGAGAGGAACCGGTAGCAAGCCCCAGTATGCTGTCAGGCTTCAGGATTACCTGTGCGGCAATGATATTGGCTGCCTTACGACTCATTTCCTGATAGTTTTTTACTTTGTAGATCTGCATGTTTCCTCCTTTTGCCCCCTGTAAAAGAGGCCCCCTTTATTCTATAGTTTTATGTATTTTAACGACTGTCCATATGGGTACGTTCAGACAGAGCCTTTATGGAAGTTGCATATTCTGTAGGAGTCATTCCCGTTATCTTTTTAAACTGTCTGGAAAAATAATGAATAGAGGAATATCCCAGAAAATCGGAAATCTGGGTGAAATTCATATCATTATCCCGGATCAGCTGACGGGCAAAATCAATTTTCATTCTGGAAAAAAATTCAATGGCTCCACACTGATACTGCTCCCGAAAAAGTTTTTGAAGCTGAGAACGTCCAATAAGATTGTCATGGGAGATTTTTTCGATGGTAAGGCACTGGTGGATATGATCTTCCATGTAGTGGATGATCCGGCGACAGAGAGAAGATTCTGTGTGGCTGGAATCATACAGACCGGAAGATACAGAGTATCCGGTAAATGTATAACGACGGATAATGTGGATCAGAAGCTGCTCCAGATAAAGGATCAGAAGCTGCTGAGAACCAAAGGGAATATCCGGACGTTTCTGCATTTTTTCCAGGTAAGGGTTGTCCAGAGGAGAAGAAAAACAGCGACGAGCTTCTGCAATAAGCAGTCCCAGAATGTTTCTCTCTGAATCAGAAAATTCAATTATTTTATTTTCAAAAAAACGCATACATTCAGAATGGCAGATAAAAGATACCACAATAATATTTGGAGCGTTCTTTTCGTTTGCTTTCATGTCATGGAACTCATTGGGTTTGTGAAAAATCACCTGTCTGCGGGAAAGATGATGGCTGCCATTATCAGTAGTAACTACCGCTTCTCCCTTATCTACGCACTGAAATTCCCAGAAATCATGTGTTTCACCGGGAAAATAAAAATCATTTCGGTAATCGTAATAATGGACTGTATAAATACCTTCAACAGAAAGTTCTCTTGTTAATTCAACGATTTCGTATGCCACGATGTCACCCTCTTAAACAGAACAGATCAACAGTTTATTTAGTACTTTAATTGTAAGGACTAATGAAGAAATAGTCAAATGTATTATCTGAAAATACAAAAATAATCAACAATCATGCAAATACTATTCTGAAAAAAAAGATAGGATTGTATTAGGGGATGTTAAGCGTTAAGATAAGTTGTAACTATTCAGTAGGTAACATCCCATGAGGTGTTTTGGTATGTTTTTGCCAAAATCCTGGGACAACAGGAATAAAGGAGGAAATATATAATGAAGAAACCGGTATTGGTAGTAATGGCAGCTGGAATGGGAAGCCGCTATGGAGGACTGAAACAGATAGATCCTGTTGACAGAGACGGACATATCATTATGGATTTTTCTATTTATGATGCAGTAAGGGCAGGTTTTGAAAAAGTTATATTTATTATAAAAAAAGAAAACGAGCAGGTCTTTAAAGAAGTGATCGGAGACCGTCTTGAGAAATTTATAAAAGTTGCGTATGTATTTCAGGATATTACGAATCTTCCTGAAGGATACACTGTTCCAGAAGGCAGAGTAAAACCATGGGGAACCGGTCATGCAGTTTTAAGCTGTATAGAAGATATAGACGGACCCTTTGCAGTAGTTAACGCAGATGATTATTATGGAATTCATGCTTTCAGAATGGCATACGAATTCCTTACAGAGAATCAGGATGAGGAAAAGGGCTACCGATATATGATGGTAGGTTACAGACTGGAAAATACTCTTACAGAGAATGGACACGTAGCCAGAGGCGTCTGTGTGATAGACGAAGGCGGTCATCTCATAAAGATCAACGAAAGGACTCATATCGAGAAACGTGGTGAGGGGGTTGCTTACACAGAAGACGAAGGAAAGACATGGACAGAGCTTCCAAAAGACAGCGTAGTATCCATGAACATGTGGGGCTTTTCCGTAAGTATCCTTCATGAGCTGAAAGCACGTTTCCCGGAATTCTTGAACAAAAATCTTACAGAAAACCCGATGAAATGTGAATATTTCCTGCCTTTTGTAGTAGATGAACTTCTTCAGGAAAAGAGGGCTACTGTAAAGGTCCTGAAATCCGAAGACAAATGGTACGGAGTTACTTATAAAGAAGATAAACCAATGGTAATGGATGCAGTACAGAAGATGAAAGATCAGGGACTGTATCCCCAGAAACTGTGGGAGGAGAAATAAGTGAACAGTCAAACAGATTTAAGAGAGGTGATCAGTGCTTTTTGTCTGGAGGGACAGTTGGAAGAATGTGTGCCATATGGAAATGGTCATATTAATGACACTTACAGAGTTACGTTCCAGACAGAACAGGGAATCAGAAGATATATTCTCCAGAAAATGAGTCAGGTTGTTTTTAAGAAACCTGTAGAACTTATGGAGAATGTCAGTAAGGTAACCTCCTGGCTGTGTAAAAAAATTACAGAAAACGGTGGAGATCCTGAGAGAGAAACACTGAACCTTGTAAATACGAAGACAGGAATGCCCTATTATGTGGACGAGACCGGGGAATACTGGAGAGTATATCTTTTTATCGAAGGTGCAACCTGCTATGATGTTGTAAAGAATGACAATGATTTTTATCAGAGTGCACTGGCATTCGGTCATTTCCAGAGACTTCTGGCAGATTATCCGGCAGAAACTCTTCACGAAACCATTCCGAATTTCCATAATACACCGGATCGTATGAGAATATTCCGGGAAACTCTCAGGAAAGATGTCTGTGGACGTGCAAAAGATGTACAGCCGGAAATTCGTTTTATAGAGGAACATGAGAAACTTGCATATGTGTTGTACGATCTGCTGGAGCAGGGCAGACTCCCTTTACGGGTAACCCACAATGATACTAAACTGAACAATATCATGATCGATGATGAGACAGGCAGGGCAATCTGTGTCATAGATCTGGATACGGTTATGCCGGGACTGTCCGCTTATGATTTTGGGGATTCCATCCGATTTGGAGCCAGCACAGGTGAAGAAGATGAGAGAGATCTGTCCAAAGTATCCTGTGACCTTCACCTGTATGAAGTTTATGTCAAAGGCTTCATAGAAGGCTGCGGAGATGCCCTGACAGAAACAGAACTGGATATGCTTCCCTGGGGAGCACTTCTTATGACCTTTGAAAATGGCATTCGCTTCCTGACTGATTACCTGGATGGGGATCATTATTTCAGAATCCACAGAGAAGGACATAATCTGGATCGT
>OLRG01000372.1_pt1 | contig 44810 bp, 21 predicted proteins | sample 1672331 | NCBI WGS metagenome assembly OLRG01 (sample SAMEA3136672, study PRJEB25190) | human gut metagenome
GCACGGCACAGGACCACAGGAAAAAACCCACCACAAACCAACACCCGGGCGTGTCGCAACCATGGTGAGTGAATGCGCGCGGCTAAAGAACAGATACAAGACGACCAGCAGTCAAAACATCCAGCGGGAAAACAACACGACTACGCTTAGCACACATTCAGCAGCGTCAATTCACCCATCCAGCTTGCGTTATGCCATCCAGTTTGCGTCTTGCCTCACCATTTGCGAGACACTCCGCCTACCAACGCTTGCCGCACCGTTTACCGCCATTGCCTGATCTTCCGGCTGCGCTCCAAGGCCCGCGACCCTCGGCATGCAGCACACCAAGATGATGTTTCATAGCGACCAGCATGATATGCGTATCTTCCAAGCCAAGATGCCGTTCATTTTGGGAAGCGTCCAACGCGCCCTGACGTTTGGCATACGCATCCAACGTGTTATTGCCATACGGATGCTCATCATCGGGAATCGACCCCTCATCCCAACGACGGCTCATCGGCAACGTGTCGATGATCGTAATATTGCCAGCACGATAGCTTTCCGCATATCCGGCAACGTTCAACATGAAAAAGCTGTGCTCGAACCGGGCGTTGTGTGCAACGTACGGCTGCTGTTCAAGCCGTTGCAGCAATCCGACCTGTGCTTCGGGCCATTCGTCAAACAAACGAAAGTCCATGCCGGCACGATCGCGCACGTCAATACCGGTAAGGTCGAGAATCAGAGGATTGCCGAGCAGTGCGTTCTGTGCAGGAACTCCGAAGGAAAGACGCGCCTGGCCGTACGCGTCGCCAGCCTCGTAATAGCCCTGTTCGTAGCAGTAGCCCGAGGGCTCGCCGGCCGGACGTGGCGAGATCATATTCATGAATTCGAACCCGGCGTCGATGATGTACACGCGGGCCGGATCCGTGCCTGTGGTTTCAATATCAATGCCCATCACCGTGTCGAGGTCACGTCCAGGGAGGTAGGCGTCACGCCAATCCGACTTTTTGTAATCCGCCAAACGTCGAGCCTGCGCGTCCTCCGCCGAGTCAGCGGAACTTCCAAAAGAGCCAAAAGAACCGCTTGAACCCTTGCCAGTAGAGTCAAGGGCCCCATAATCGAACACGCGCGAACCTCCCGGACTCGTCACCCCGCTCAAGTTCGCGCGCGACATGGCGTAATCGCTGGCACGCTTCTGTTCACGTTCTATGGCACGACGTTTGGCACGGCCATTGACGATCTGTGCGGTGCGATCCTGAATATTGTCGAGGTTCACACGGTTGTCCGCTCCAGCAACAGGCTGCAGCACGGGAACCGTCACCCGTTCCCGGCGTTCTTCGGCAATAGTCCACAAGCCCATCGCAACGCCAATTCGACGCAACATGGAGATTTCGTCGCACAACCGACGGTTCGCATATGCGAGCGCACGAGGCAAACGGTAAGAAGCGATCAAACGGTCGAAATCCGTCATGAAAGCGGTGTTACATTGCGCGATGATGGATTCGAGACGGTCGCGTACCGCCAGATCCTTTTTCAGCAGATTATGCAGCTGCTGGGCGGATAATACCGAATCCTGCATGGAATCCGTTGTCTCCGGAGTCGGCAAAAGCGCGGTATCGGCGGCGTTCAATACGGCAATCAGGTCAATGCTTTGGCTTTGCGCGGCTCCAATGCCGTGTTCCAAGTCGAGGGATGCGACCCACTGCCAGTCGATAAGCTGGTTGTCAGCGTTTTTCGGCATCGATGCCGACCATTGGTTGATGTCTTGCTTGGCTTCAGTAAGCCAGGAACGGCCCGTCTTTGCTTCGTTCATACTTTGCATGGTAGCCGAGAGGGGGCGCAGTACACGTCGACGCCCATGAAAAACATACTGCTTCTCGGATAGCGCAATCTCCTTTTTTCAAGATTCGAAAGCGTATCTTTGATTCGTTTATTCCGCTAAATTCAATACAGAAAAGAAATTAATGTTGCAAAAAACGATTATGTTCACAAAAAATACCATGCTTGACTGTGTCCATGCACGTTGCGCACGTAGTACGACGTCACGTACGAAATCGTTTCGCCATGATGATGACGCAGATGGTGCTGAAAATATCACGCAATATAACGCTGTGAAAAACAATCTTGCGAAATGCAAACATGGTTACCTACATACGTGCGTGTGCCGTGGGGAATGCGACGCGTGCGCACATCGCACGGGATATACGAACGATGGCATGACGAAAGAATGATGGTATGACAAAAAAGGGAGAGGCTCGTAGGCCTCTCCCTCTGCTGGGTATTCACGGATTTCCGCAACGATCGGATTCGTAACAACCGGATTCCGTGTTGATTGGATTCCACAACGCCTTTGCCGCACATTATGCGCTTACAGCGGCGCTTACCCCCTGGTTTACAGTTCGAATCCGAGTTCGGCTGCGGCTTCGTTAGGAACCGGATCGTCGCACCAGAAATCCTCAAGATTCTCGTTGGTGGCGAGGCTGCGGATTTCCGCCTTGTCGATATACAGTTCACCGCTTAAATGGTCAGTTTCATGCTGGAAGATGCGGGCCGGCCAACCGTGCAGATGCTCCTCGTGCTGTTTGCCGTCTTCATCTTGCCAGCGGGCTGTAATGTCGAGCCAGCGTTTGCGTACCGCCTGATAGCCGTCGAAACTCAGGCAGCCTTCGTAGAAGCTTCGGGTTTCGGTGCCGATCGGCTCATAGCTGGGATTGATGATGACATGGAACGGGAATTCAGCCGCTTCACGCGGATCATCGTCATCGTCGTCACGCACATGATCTTCCACCACGGCGAGGGCCAGTCCAAGACCGATCTGGGTTGCGGCAAGGCCTACGCCCGGCGCTTCGATCATGGTAACGCGCATGGTCTCGATGAGTTTGTCGAGCGTTTTGCGGCTCAGCTGGCCTTCGTAGGCTGCGGTCTGCTGACGTAGCACCGGTTCGCCTGCCTGCACGATGGGGAGCAGTTGTTCCTTGCCGCCGGTTTTGATGAGTTTTTCAACCTCGCGGTTGAGTTCGAGGTTGACTTTCGAGTTGCGTCCAAACATGGGTTTCCTTCGCATATTGGTTCGGGATTTTGGATTGCCGAATGATGTGTATCGGCAGTTTGGTTACAGGGCAAGTTCTTCGGCTACGACTTTGGCGAGACGGTCGCAGACCTCGTCGGCCTGCTGTTGGGTTTCCGCTTCGGCCATGACGCGCACGAGCGGTTCGGTGCCGGATGGTCGCAATAGCACGCGGCCGGTGTCGCCGAGCATTTTCTCTTCGTGTTCGACGGCCGCCTGCACTTTGGCATTGGTTTTGGCCGCGAGCTTGTCGACGTTCGGCACGTTGATGAGGGTTTGCGGCAGTTGCGGGAAGTCGGATGCGAGTTCTTTGAGGCTTTTGCCGGAGTTGACCACTTCGTTGCATAGGGTCAATGCGGTGAGGGTGCCGTCGCCGGTGGTGGCGAATTCGCGGTTGATCACGTGTCCGGACTGTTCGCCGCCGAGCGAATAGTCGCCGCGCAGCATTTCCTCAAGCACGTAACGGTCACCCACGCCGGTTTGCACGGTTTTGATGCCCATGGAACGCAGGGCGAGTTTCAGGCCGAGGTTGCTCATCACGGTTACCACGAGGGTGTCGTGGTTGAGCTTGCCCGCATTCTTCTTGGCACGCGCAAGAATGCCCATGATTTGATCGCCGTTGACCATGGTGCCGTCTTCATCTACGGCGAGGCAACGGTCGGCGTCACCGTCGAAGGCCACACCCAGATCGGCTCCGGAGGCCTTGACCATGGCCTGCAGCTGTTCGGGGTGTGTGGATCCGGCGTTCTTGTTGATGTTGTAGCCGTCTGGCGAAGCGTTGATCACGATCACGTCTGCACCGGCGCGGCGCAACGCTTCCGGCGCGACCACGGAGGTGGCGCCGTTGGCGCAGTCGGCCACGACTTTCAGTCCTTTCAGCGGTGTCGGCTGGGACTTGTCAGGCCCAATGGGGGCGATGGTGGACACCAGATGGTCGATATACAGGTTGGTTGCGGTTGCCGTGTCGTGGCTGATGCGGCCCACACCGGCACCGGTCGGACGTTCCCAATCCTGGCCGAGCACACTTTCGATCTCGTCTTCTTTGGTATCAGGCAGTTTGAAACCGCCACGTGCGAAGAATTTGATGCCGTTGTCGGGCATGGGATTATGGGATGCGGAAATCACGGCACCCATTTCCACATTCAGCACGGAAGTCAGGTATGCGACACCCGGAGTTGGAATAATGCCCGCATCGATCACGTCAAATCCGCCTGCGGACATGCCTGCGGACAGTGCCGCTGCAAGAAAATCGCCGGAAACGCGAGTATCGCGGCCGACCAGTGCACGGCGACGACCGTCGAATTCGCTTTTGTCTCCGTCATCGCCAAGCACGCGCACCGCAGCATCGCCCAAATCCAACGCAAGCTGTGCGGTCAAAGCCCTATTCGCCAATCCTCGAACACCGTCTGTTCCGAACATACGTGGCATGAGTCTCAAGTCCTCGCTATCTCAAGTTATATTGCCGTGCACCATCGTACTCAACGGGTTCACCATTCAACGAAATAGTCGACAGCATGTTGCGATACCTGCAAATCACAGTATGCGATGTCAGGCGAACCGCAGTATGCAATGTCGTGAGATTTCCACAATCACAAGTTTCTTGCAATCTCACTCCCATCCTCCGATTCCGACCGACTGGGCCATTATGGGCCCGAAAGACCCACTGTCCATAACCGTTATGGGACCGGCTTTTGTTCGGGATGGCTTGTCTGGAAGCAAACAAGCCCGGACCGGCAGCGAGATAAGTCACGCCGTCAGTCCGGGCTTGTGATGCAATATCACAGAGTGATATCAGATGCAGTTACCAAAAGTAGCTACCAAAAACAACTACTGCAGTGGTGTCAGGAACGGCATCAGAGGGACGCGTTGAAATCGCGCACCTTGAGCGTGCGATGCGACGATTCAACATTGCCGCGCACAATGCGCTGCAACGCGTTGTCGGCGTCCGCATGCGAAGCCAGCCAAGCATCACCGAGATCCACCAGCGTGGCCGGATCGGCATAGCTCGGGTACAGGCCTTCCAGCAGAGCCTCAGCCATGTGGAAGGTCTTGTTCTTCCAAATCCAGTCAGCAACCTCGAAATACTTGGCCGCATACGGTTCAGCCAAGTCGGCACGTGGAGTGGATGCGAAGCCGCGGGCCACGGATTCCAACTGCATGTTGGTCAGCTCGTCGTTGTGCAAAGCCTCGTTCCAAGCCCATTCCTTGGCTTCCGCAATGCCTGCGACCGCACGTGCACCCAATGCGAACTCACGGTTCTCAGTGGTTTCGCGCTTGGCAAGTTCCGCGTCGATGTCACTCTGGCCAATGGCGTTGATCGTGCTCAACGCGTTGATGATGGTCCAACGGAAATTATTGTCAATCTCCAAGCCGTCAAGCTTCACGGAGCCATCGAGCAGACCCTTCGCATTCGCTTCGAACGCAGCATCGCCCGGCTCACCATAACCCAAGTAAGCGGTGATCAGCTGGAACTGCTCGTCGGAACCGGCTTCGGCAGCCTGAGCCAGCTTGAACAGTTCGGCAGCCACATGCTCCACCACTTCGGCACGGTCGGCCGGAGCGGTGTAATGCCATGCGGTGGTGCTGACCTGCGCCAAAGCGTAACGGAACGTGGTGGACTCATGTTCCGTGGCGAGCGCAGCCAAAGAGGTTTCGATGAACTGCTTTGCCGGCAATTCGCCGTCACGAGTCATATCCCAGAATGCAAGCCAAATCACGGAACGAGCCAGCGCATCGTCGAAACGATACAGGTTCTCCGCAGCGAACTTGAGGCTCTTCTCATCGAAGCGCAGCTTCGTGTATGTCAAATCGTCGTCATTCACCAAAATCAGCGCCGGACGCGCCTTGCCGGCAGCCGCTTCGACAATCGTCAGTTCGCCGTCAACATCAAGTTCGAACTGGTCGGTACGCACGATCTTGCCGGTCTCCGGATCCTCATTGTAGAAGCCGACAGCCAGACGATGTGCACGCAGCACCGGATGTTCAGCCGAAGCGGACTGGCGCAACGCAAGCTGTCGAATCGTACCATCCTCGTTTTCCTCAACTTCGGTAGCGATGGTGTTGATGCCGGACTGTTCAAGCCACTGGGCGCTCCACGCCTTGAGATCGCGGCCGGACGTCAACTCGAGTTCAGCCAGCAGATCGGCGAGCGTAGCGTTGGAGTACGCATGCTTGTCCAAATAGTTGTTGATGCCCTTGAAGAACTTCTCACGACCCACATAGAACACGAGCTGCTTCAGCACGGAAGCACCCTTGGCATAGGTGATGCCGTCGAAATTGACATACGTGTCGTTCAGATCGTTGATCGGCGCGACGATCGGGTGGGTGGTGCTCAGCTGATCCTGGCGCAGTGCCCAGCTCTTCTCGCCGGAGCTGAACGTGGCCCAAGCGTCCTTCCATTCCGTGGCTTCGGCAGTGGCAAGGGTGGATGTGAACTCAGCGAAAGACTCGTTAAGCCACAGGTCGTTCCACCACTTCATGGTCACGTAATCGCCGAACCACATGTGTGCAAGCTCGTGTAGCACGGTGACGACACGGCGCTCGGCATACGCGTCGGTGACCTTCGATTCGAACACGTACTGGTCGCGGATAGTGACCATGCCAATGTTCTCCATAGCGCCGGCATTGTATTCCGGCACGTAAATCTGGTCGTACTTGGCGTACGGATACGGCACGCCCCAAGTCTTCGCATAGAAGGCAAAACCCTTCTTGGTGATGTCGAACAGGTAGTCGACATCCTTGGCGAACGCTTCGGCGAGCGCCTGACGGCAGTACATGGCCATCGGCACGGTGCGGCCGTCTTCGTTGGCGTATTCAGTATGCCATTCGGCGTATGGGCCTGCGCAGATGGCGGTGAGATAGGAGCTCATGGTCGGCGTGGATTCGAACACCCACAGTTTGGTGGTTTCGGCTTCGTGCGTGCCGAGCGTGCCTTCTTCGGTAACGGTTTCGTTGTCGGTCACGGATGCGGCAGGCATGTTGGAGGTGACGATCCATGACTTGGCCGCAAGCACGGAGAAGTCGAACACGGCCTTGATGTCAGGCTGGTCGAACACGGCGTACACGCGACGGGCATCCGGCACTTCGAACTGGGAGTACAGATAGATGTTGCCGTCGGACGGGTCGACGCTGCGGTGCAAGCCTTCACCGGTGTTGGAATACTGGCACAGCGCCTTGACGGTCACTTCGTTGTGCGCTTCGAGGTTCTTCAGTTCGATACGGCTGTCGGCGAACGCTTCGGCCGGATCGAGAGTTGCGCCGTTGAGCACGATTTCGCTCACTTCGGTGGCGATCAGGTCGAGGAAGCTGGTAGCCCCCGGCTCAGCGTCGAACGTGATGGTGGTTTCAGAACCGAAATTTTTGGCTCCACGGGTCAGGTCAAGTTTGACCGTGTAATGAACCGGTGCTGCGATAACGCTTTTACGTTCTTCCGCTTCGATTCGGGTGAGATTTGCTCCTGGCATGTCACTCCTTTTTATTGGGAAATTCCTATTTGTGGAATAGGAGACGGCGCAACCGATTGTGCCGGTTACGCCGTCCTTCTTTTGATTATGTAATCAACAATTATTGACGATCTGTCGATATTTCAATATTATTTCAATATTAATTTCGCCGAAATCAGCGATATTGCGAAAAATATTGACTATCTGTCGATTCATCATTGCGCTGCGTTTAATCCCATCGCTTCGTCAACATCCTGCGCAATATCGGCAACGACCGGAACGATCATCGGCTTGCGATGCAGCTGACGTGCGACCCAGCTACCCAACGTACGACGCATGATCTGCTGAAGCTTGTACGTATCGCGCGTACCAGTCATCATCGCATCCTGCAATTGCTCGACGATCTGATGACGGACCTTGTCGAATTCGCTTTCGTCTTCGGCAACCGCGTTGAGATAGATCTTCGGACCTGCGACAACGTCAGCGGTTTCCGTATCGACAACGACGAAGCTCGACACGAAACCTTCCGTGCCTAGAATACGACGCTTCTCAAGCTCTTCCTCGGTAAGTTCGCCAACGGAATCGCCGTCAACGTACACGTAACCGCATGGCACGGAACCGACAACAGCAGCCTGGCCGTGGTACAAATCGACCACGTCGCCATCTTCAGCGAGCACCACATTCTGCGGATCGACACCCGTCTTAACCGCAATCATGCCGTTCGCCACCAAATGGCGGTTCTCACCATGAATCGGCATGGCGCACTTCGGCTTGACGATGTTGTACATGTACAGCAGTTCGCCCTCATTGCAGTGGCCGGACACATGCACGGCGGCATTGTCTCGATTGACCACGCGGGCACCAAGCTGCACCAGCTTGTTGATGATCTTGTACACGCCATGCTCGTTGCCTGGAATCAGGGAGCTCGCAAGAATGACCGTGTCGAATTCGTTGATGGTGATGTCGCGATGGTTGCCGTCGGCGATGCGGCCAAGTGCGGCCATCGGTTCGCCTTGGGAACCAGTGCACATGTAGACGAGCTTGTCGTCTTGCACGTCATGAGCCTTCTTCAGGTCGATGACCGTGTCTTCAGGAAGCCTTAAGTAGCCCAAATCCGCAGCAATGGACATGTTGCGAACCATGGAACGGCCCACGAACACCACCTTGCGGCCATACTTGTGAGCGGCGTCAACAACCTGCTGCACGCGGTGCACATGGCTGGAGAAGCTGGCCACAATGATCTTGCGCGTGGCCTGGGCGAATGCCTGATCAAGCGCTGGACCAATGGTGGTTTCCGGCTTGACGAAGCCTGGAACCTCAGCGTTAGTGGAATCCATCATCAGCAGATCCACGCCCTTTTCACCAAGCTTGCCGAACTCCACCAAATCGGTGATGCGATGGTCGAGCGGCAGCTGATCGAGCTTGATATCGCCGGTATCGATGAGGCTTCCGGCCGGAGTCTGCACGAACACAGCCAAAGCGTCCGGAATGGAATGCGTGACGTTCACAAACTCAAGATTGAACGGACCGACCTTCAGCTTGTCGCGTCCCTTGACCTCAACCAGTCGCGGATTGATGCGATGCTCCTTGCACTTGGCTTCGACGAAAGCCAACGTGAGCTTGGAACCGATCAGCGGAATATCAGGACGAAGCTTCAGCAGATACGGCACGCCACCGATATGATCCTCGTGGCCGTGGGTGAGCACCAGAGCATCGACCTTGTCGAGACGATCCTTGATGTAATGGAAGTCAGGCAGGATCAAATCAACGCCCGGCTGCTCCTCTTCGGGGAAAAGCACACCGCAGTCGATGAGCAGCAGATGGCCGTTGTATTCGACCACGTTCATGTTACGGCCGATTTCACCAAGACCGCCAAGGGGCACGATGCGCATGGAACCCTTGCGGTACTTCGGCGGAGCGATCAACACGTCATCCTGCTGGGGTGCGGTAGTCTGCGGGGCAAGACGGGAATTACGACGGTTGCCGGCAGAAGAGCTTGCCGCATTAGCACTCTTGGAGTTCCTAGAAGGCTTGGTGCCTTTCGCTTTCTTGACGTTCTTCGCACCCTTGGAGGAGCCACTGCCATTGCCGCGGGAACCGCCACGACCAGAAGACTTCGTCCTCTTGGAAGTCGTTTCGGCCTTGTTGGCCTTCTCGGAGCTTACAGACTTCGCAGATTTCACATCCGCGGTCTGGGTATTTTCAGTGCGCTTGGCAGCTTTGCTGCCGCGCTTGTGCGTAGTTACTGTTTTGGTTTCTTCTATAGCCATTTCCTAGTTGGATTTCTATTACTAATTGTCTCCGCCTGTGCGGAAACGAGGAATTCAGTAAGTTTGCCGTATTACGGCAAACCGGTAGTCGCAATGCTTGCCGTAATCACCATTGCAAATCAGTGCCGTAAACATCGCTACCGCAGGTACGGCAATCATCGCAATAATCACAATCACAGCAAGCCGGAAGCGCGCATGCCATCCTCCGCGCGCTTAATCTCAGCTTCGCCCGGACCGACGTTTGGCAAACGCATCGTCGTGGAATCGAGAACGCCACGCACCTTCAACGACGCCTTCGCCATAACAGCTTGGAAACCGTTGCCATTCATCGCTTCGACCAGCGGGGCAAGCTGCACGGCAATGCGCTGCGCCTCATGAATGTCGCCACTATCGAACGCAGCAGCCAAATCACGCATCGGACCGGATGCGACATGCGCGATCACGGAAATAATGCCGACCGCGCCAACCGAGAGGAACGGCAGGAACAGACCGTCATCGCCCGAATACCAAGTTAAACCGGTTTCCATACGCTTACGCACGGCACCCGCGATATCTCCGGTAGCGTCCTTGACCGCCTTGACATGATCAAGTTCAGCCAAACGGCGGTAGGTTTCCAACTGAATGTGCAAACCGGTACGGCCAGGCACATCGTAAACGATAATCGGCTTGTCGGCGGAATCATTGACCGCCTTGTAGTGACAGAACACGCCTTCCTGCGACGGGCGCGAATAGTACGGAGCGACTACAAGCACCGCATCGGCGCCCGCCTCCTGAGTCTGCTCCACCATGCGCACAGTGTGGGCGGTATCATTGGAACCCGCGCCGGAGATGACCGGCACGTCCACGACCTCCTTGACCGCTTGTACCAGCTCGACCTTCTCCTCCATGTGGGTGGTGGGAGACTCGCCCGTGGTGCCATTGACCACAAGGCCATCAGCACCATCGGCAACAAGCTGCTTCGCAAGCTTCTGTGCGGCCTCAAAATCAACGGAACCATCGGCCTTCATGGGGGTGACCATGGCCGGAAGAATACGTCCGAAAGGAGCAGGATCAAGAAGATGCATAGTACCGTCAGTCATGGTACCAACGGTACTTCCCGCCACGGACGCCGAAGCGTCCGAGTTCGTGACCATGTCGCAATATGAACTACCTCCCCGAGACCAAAATCCCCCAGCAAGTGGAAGAATCGGTACGCTTAGCCGCATACTCAGGTGGATTCACGCCAAATGACTTCACGATTTTGATCTGGTGACCGCACGATTTCGGAATATCGCACGATTTTGATTTCCTGACCGCACGACACTCCAAAACAGTGCGGTCACCAAGAGGGAAAAGTACGGCCACCAGAACAAACTCAGGCAAGGTATTGGGTGGGGTTCTGTTCGAACTTGGCGGCGCAGCCCGGGTCGCAGAAGTAGTAGGTGGTGCCGTTGTACTCGCGGGTAGCCGCAGCGGCGGCCGGATCGACGCTCATGCCGCAGACCGGATCCTTGGCGAGCACGCTCTGGTCGGCGCCGGCAGTGTGGCCGCAGCAGGAGTGCGCGCCGCCCATGCCTTCCATGCCCTCGTGCATACCTTCCTTCTTGGCCTTGTGATCGCTGAACAGTCCCATGATGAATCCTTTCTGACTATGGTTGTTGTGATTATTATCGTTCGGGTTCGGCTGGCGAACCTGATACGTCCTGTTTGCGGCACGCACCGCCTTGTCTGGATCGAACAGGCGCAGTCGGCTCGCATTCGTCACCACGCACAGCGACGAGAACGCCATAGCAGCGCCCGCGATCATCGGATTGAGCATCATGCCGGTGAACGGGTAGAGCACGCCCGCCGCAATGGAAATGCCGATGCTGTTGTAGCCAAGAGCGAATCCAAGATTCTGCGCGATATTGCGCATGGTGGCATGGGTCAGATCAAGCGCATGCACCAAACCCATCAGAGAGCCGTTCATCAATGTCACGTCCGCGGACTGGATCGCCACATCCGTGCCCGTTCCAATGGCGAATCCCACATTCGCACGGGCAAGCGCAGGAGCATCGTTGATACCGTCGCCCACCATGGCCACCGTATAGCCTTGCGCCTGCAGTTTTGCGATTTCATCCGCCTTGTTTTCCGGTCGCACTCCAGCGATCACGTTGCTGACGCCAACTTGATTTGCCACGGCATGTGCCGTTGTTTCGTTGTCTCCGGTGAGCATCACCACGTTGACGCCATGCGATTTCAAAGCTGCGATGGCCTGTTGCGAATCGGGTTTTACCGTGTCGGCAACGGCCACGATTCCCGCAAGCTCGCCGTCGACCGCTGCAAGCATCGGCGTTTTCCCTTCCGACGACAGCCGTTCCATAGTCTCGATGATGTCATCGAGATCCTCGTTGCCGACGCTCGGCATGGCCACGTCAAGATCGTCGATCAGATCGGTATTGCCAACAGCGATACTATGTGACGCGACGTGCGCAGTGACTCCCTGCCCGGAAATCGCACGGAATTGCGTTGCCTCGCCTAACGTAAGATGCTTTTCTTGCGCTCCAGCAACGATCGCGGCGGCAAGAGGATGTTCGGAATCCCGTTCGGCACTGGCTGTGATCGCCAGCAAATCATCTGGCATTTCACGCCATTTTCCAAGCGGAAGCACGTCGGTCAACGACGGTTTACCAGCGGTGATCGTACCTGTTTTGTCAAGCACGACAGCATTGATTTTGCCGCACGTCTCCAACGCTTCGGCGGAACGAATCAGCACACCCATTTGCGCGGCGCGACCGGTCGAAACCGTTACGGAAAGCGGTGTGGCAAGACCCAATGCACACGGGCATGCAATCAGAAGCACCGAAACCGCCGCCACCAGCGCATGCACCACGCGCGGTTCCGGCCCAAACGCAAACCACAGTGCGCACGACCACACGGCGATCAGCACCACAATCGGCACGAAAATACCGGAAATCTTATCCGCCAGGCGCTGTACCGGAGCTTTGGAACTTTGCGCGGATTGCACCAATCCAATGATCTGCGCGAGCACCGTGTCTTTGCCGACTTTTGTGGCACGATACCGCAACGATCCGGTACCGTTGATCGTGGCACCGGTCACATTGCCGCCAGCCTGCTTCAGCACCGGCATGGATTCGCCGGTGATCATGGATTCGTCGACAGACGATGAACCGGAAATAACCGTGCCGTCAACGGGAAGTTGTTCGCCCGGACGAATCGCAATAATATCTCCGACCAGCACCTGATCGACCGGAATTTCCTCTTCGATTTCATCACGCACCACGCGAGCGGTTTTCGGCTGCAGTTTCGCCAATGCACGCATGGCTTCTCCCGTACCGACGCGAGCGCGCGCTTCAAGCAATTGCCCGACCAGCATCAGCGTGATGACCACACCAACCGCTTCAAAATACGGTTCTCGAGCATTCTCAGGCAGAATCTGAGGCACAAACGTGACCACACACGAGTAGGCAAACGCGAATACCGTACCCAAACTGACCAATGCGTTCATTTCCGGAGAGCGGTGAATGATCGCAGCGAAACCGCTACGGAAAATCGGTAATGCGGCATAGCACATCACCGGCAGCATCAGTATGAACTGCGCCCAATTCGGCATCGGATACAGCATCAACATCGTAGAAGCGAATACCGGAATCGTAACGATGGCAGACATAATAAGCCGCGTAACCAATGCTCGCATTTCACGAGATGCGGAAGAATCATCTGAAGAATCAGCAGAAACAGAAGAAAAATCAGAAGAAGTATCAACGGATTCATACGATGTTTCATCAACAGCAGTCTGTTGCGATTGCATAGGAACATGAGATTCTGCATTATTCGGATTTTCTTCCGACGCTGAATGCTCGTCCTGCATTGCAGCATGATGTTTTCCCGGCAACACACGCAACGTGCCATGCAGCATGTTCATACCGCACGCGAAACCGTACTCCCCCGGCCTATCAGGATGAATCGTCAACGTCGTTGTACGGAAAGGAGGTAATGCAAGATCGACGCCGAAATCGGAGAACACTACGTGCGACGAGCATTCGCCGTCTTCTTTTCGATCGAAGATCAACCGCAAAGGCAAACCAGCCTCGGCTTCGATGACTGCCGGACTGTACCCGCCTTTGACTTCGACGACCGCCTCTTGCACGCCGTTGTCGACACGGGCGCGGAACGCTTTGCGCGGCGCGAAAAAGAACCACAAAACGACTACCGTCACAGCCAATGCGACGATGATGGCAATCAGAGCCTGCATGTTTCACCGGTTTCCATATTGCATTCGTTTCGATTCGGACAGTCACACTGTATACCAGCACTTGAGCTAATTGCCAAGAGTCAGCGCACAGCTTTATTACGTAGGTAGGTACGACGATATGAATAATCCCCAAATCGCCGATGCCTGAAATAAGCCAACATCAGCGGCTTGGGGACCATTTACCGTTCAACTGTAAGGATTTACAGGTCGAGGAAGTTGTCGAGGCCGACGGTCACACCCGGGTATGCACCAGTGGAGACCTTGCGAACGGCCAGCAGCACGCCCGGCATGAAGGAGATGCGGTCGAAGCTGTCGGCGCGAATGGTCAGCTGCTCGCCGTCGTTACCGAACAGGGCTTCCTCATGGGCATTGAGGCCACGCAGACGCACGGCGTGCACATGAATGCCGTCAACCACTTGGCCACGGGAACCGCCATCGGTTTCGGTGGCATCCGGAACAGGGCCAAGACCCGCTGCCTTACGAGCTGCGGCAATACCCTGCGCGGTATGGAATGCGGTGCCGGACGGAGCATCCACCTTGTTCGGGTGGTGCAGTTCGATCACTTCGGCGGATTCGAAGTACGGAGCCGCAACCTTGGCGAAATAGTCGGCAAGCACGGCGGAAATGGCGAAATTCGGCGCTATGAACACGCTCTGGCCCTCGCGAGGCGCGGCAGCGAGCGCGGCACGCACCTGATCGAGCTTCTCTTCGGTCCAACCGGTGGTGCCCACCACCACGTCAACACCTTGCGCCACGAGTGCGCGCACATTGTCAAGAGACACGCTCGGCACGGTGAACTCCACCACCACGTCAGTATTTTCGGGGGTAATTTGGCTCAGGTCGTCGCCAGCGTCAAGCGCGAGCGCCAGTTCGGTGTCGTCCGCGTTGTTCACAGCGTCGACCACGTGGGAACCCATGCGCCCTTTGGCGCCAACTACAGAAACCTTGATCATTGCAACTCCTTCAAGCGTTCTGACTGCATCTGTCTGCAACAGCTTTCTACGATTCCAACGAATCCAACAATAGAATACAATTGCCCGAACATAATCCTCACGATCATTTTCGGGCAATTTCTGGAATGCTTAATCCACATAGTATCTATGAATCACAGATCATCTATGAATGCTGTGAAACATTTCGACGCGTGATCACCCAGCCGATCAGGGCGAACGGGATCGAGGCGAGCACGAAAATCCACGGCAGCATAAGACTCACGTCGGGTGTGGCGTGATCCAGTATGATACCGGTGATCATCGAACCGAATGATGCGCCGACAGTTCCCGCAGTGCTTACCCAGGAAAGGCCTTCGGTCAACGACTCTTCAGGAACGGTTTCTTTCATCACGAGGTTGCCCGATGCGAACACCGGCGAAACAGCCAGACCGGTGAGAATTTCCACAATGCCTATTACGATCAGATTGCCTTGGCACAGGTGAATTACAAAGAAGCCGGCTGTGATCGCCGCAAGGAACATGATCATGTAACGCCAACGGGATCCTTTGAGCTCAAGCGTTCCGAAAACCAGCGCGCCCATACACGAACCGACCGCTAGCATCGCCAACTGTACGCCGAGCACGGAATCAAGATGCAACGATTTCATGACGGCTGTCATGGACGTGTCGAATGCGGTGAAACTCATGTTGAATATGATGAAAACCAGCAGCAACGGAATCACGCCAGCATAAGTGAAAATGCTGCGTTTCTTGCGATTACCACTCGTCTTCAATTGCGCAATGGTCAGCCTGTTGCGCAGTGCGGAACCTGAATCGCCAGTATTGCTGGCATCGCCATCGATAGTCAATCGCACATCGGCATCGTCTAAAGAGGCCGAAACGACCTTGACTTCATGCACGACCGGCGGCTGCGTGTCTTTCAATGTGAAGAAAATGGTACCGCCAAGGGCGCAGGCAATCGTTGGCACGAACAACTGTGAAACAGGGTGCACTGAAGCTGCAAGGAACGCTGCGAGAATCGGTCCGAAAATGAATACGATTTCGTCAATGGCGGATTCCATGGCGTATGCGGTGTTCAATAGTTCGCCGTTGCCGGTGCGGTCGAGCACGTACGCCCAGCGGGTACGCACGAGTGCGCCGAACGAGAATTGCGTAAGACCCATCACCACGGCCAGCATGAACAGCAATGGAATAGGCACGCGCACCAGTGCGGCGAATGCGAAACCAAGCATGGTGATGATTTGCACGACAAGCACCATCGAACCGACCTTACGCTGGCCGAATCGGTCGAACAGTCGCGCGTACAGTGGCGTGACCGCTGCGGTGGCGAGCACATATGCGGCGCTCATCACGCCTGCGATCGTCCAATTGTCGTACAGGTGGTTGAGTGCGAGAATAATGCCGAGGCCCATCATCGACATCGGCAATCGCGCCAAAGCTCCGGAAGCGCAGAACGCTTTGGTTCCCGGAATGGAGAACAATACGGAATATGGCGACTTCGGGGTTTCGGTTGCGCTGGTGGCAGCCATGCTTATCGCTCCTTAACTTTCGTTGGCGTCCGGCACGTGTGCCCGCCCACACATGCTGCACGAGGGTAGCGGCGCTCCTCCACAACGCTGCACGTAGTGCGTTACCCTACGTGCAGGCTGGAAAGCGCCGCTTTTCAACGATGATCAAGAACAAGCAGGATGCATACACGCATCCTTTGGCGCACCAGCACTAGTCGTTGTCGGATTGTTTCGGAATTCCGTAGCTCAACTCGGCAAGGATCTCTTCTTCTGTTTTGTCGGCGGCGTTCAGCTGCCGATTGCCCTCAACGGGCTCACTCAGATAGTAGAGGCAGGCGTCGATAACATCAAGCGGTACGCCTTCCATTGCCGACAGCAGCAGCCGATACATATCCAACTGCACTAATTTTTCTTGTATTTCTTCTTTTTTCCTAGGTTTTTTTCCAGTTTTCCAATCAACTATCGTATATTGTTTTGATTGGTTCTTTTCGTTGAGACCTCCGAAGAACACCGCGTCAAGCTTGCCGTTGACGATGGTGCCCAATTGCGGCATATTGACGACGATCTGCCGTTCCGCCCACGCGGGCTTACGTTGCGCCCATGCCGACGTGGCAAGACGCTGCTGCCAATCGAACAATGCATTGTTTTCCATCGCATTTTCCGCTGCATTTTCGACCGCCGCATTATTTTCTTGAGATTGCATCCCATTGTTGCGTTTGATTTCGGCAAGCATCGACGATCTCGATTCAGCTACGCGCGTATTTCCGTTGCCTTCAGCACCGCCGACGATGCAAGCAATATCCACATCGGCCATAATGAACCGTTCCGCCCACGCATGGAACTGCGTACCTAGCTGCGCGGCTGGCGACGCGACATTTGGAATCGGACGCACGAGCCCACGCCAGTAGGCGCGGGCGCCACGATCGTTCATCATGCCCGCGCGCGCCTGCAGGGAGGTGACGTTCTGACGGCCGGACGCAAGAATCTTCTCGCCTTGCGCACGCACCGACCGGTCGAACGCATCCTGCGATGCGTCGGCCAACATGTCGGGCATGAGATTGCCATCATCGACCAACAGCTGCGCGCAATGCAGCAGCGAACCGGCCGAACCGCGCGCAACGTCATCAGCAACAGCATCCACGCCCACGCCGGTATCCAGGTCCGCAGCGCCGGCGACCATCGCATCACGCACCTGATCGGCGGACGAACGCAACATTTCGCAAGTCTCTTCAGTCAAAGCGCACGGCCATGGCAGGAATCGCTCGCCTTCCAGAGGCTCAAGCGGTGCGTTCCAGGCGTCACCGACCACCGCATCCTCGAAATCGCAGGCATGCTCGCCCACGAAATATCCGCTTGGCAATGGCGCACCAATCGAATGCAAGCTGGAAATGCCATTTTCGGAAGCATTATTCCCGGAAATACCATCTCCAGAAAAAACGGCATCCGCACCATCCTCAACTTCCACGATATCGCCCAGATTGCTCGGTTCATTCACTCTGGAAACGATATTGAGCATGGAGTCATACACTTCCTGCCAGAAATTCGACGGTTTGGCCACTTGTTTACGCTCACCCACGGCACGCGGATCACGGCTTTCCACATTCGTTTCGCTATAGGTGAGCAGCGCCTCATGGCGGGCGCGGGTCAACGCCACGTATGCGAGACGACGCTCGTCGGCATGCAAGCGGCGGCCATATTCCTCGCTCTGCGTCAAATACAGTCCGTCCGGATCGACGCCTTCCATATCGTCAACATTCATGGTGCGCAGGGTGCCGAACACTTCATCATCGATGATTTCCGCATCCTCCAACGCTTCCAAGGCCTCCAATGGATTCCAGCCGACGAGCGCGTCATGGGGGAATCGCGGCAGAATATCCGCATCCACGCGCACAGGAACAGGCACCGCGGCGGGATTCGTCAGCCACGTTTTGGCGTTTTCATGGTATTCAGGCGGCGTCCATACGCCATCTTGGAAACCATTGAGATGCGTTTCGTCAACGACAACGCTCAGGTTATCGCCCTTGTTACTGGGAAATCCGCCATCGGTCATGCCGACCACGGCCACGGCATCCCATTCAAGCCCCTTCGACTGGTGCACGGTCATCAACACCACGTCGACGGGCACATCGGGGGCCACCGCGTTCTCTTCGGAAGCGTCGCGCAGCGAATCCACCCATGAGATGAACGCACGCAGGCTCGGCAAGCCTTGCGATGCGATCTCCTGAATATACGTGTCGACGAGTTTCATCACAGCGTCGATCGGCGACTTGGCGAGCGCCACGTGGGAGGCGTCAAGCGTGGCCTCGGCATGATCGGCACGCATATGCCGAGCCAACAGCATGTCGATGTCAAGATTCAACGCCGTAATGGCTTCGCGAACCACTTCCGGCAGCGGGTGGCCGAGCACGCGCTGCACTTGGCGGAGCGTATCCGCGGCACGAAGCACCGCCTGCACTCCCCTGCGGCTCAGACTGCCATCGATGAGTTGTTCAAGATCGTCTCGTAGCATGAGATCCACCAGAAAAACAGCATTCGGCACTTGGTCGCGATATTCGCGCACAATGGATCGGATTTCAGCATTCGACAGACCAGAATCGGAAATCGTTTCGCTATTTTCGGAATTACTGGTTTTCCTAGAATCACCGGAATTTATAGAATTACCGGAATTCCCAGCTTCTGTGGTCTGCGCCGGAACAATTCCTGCCGATATAAGCGCACGATACCGGTACACCGTATTCACCCTCTCCGCCGTGTCCGCAAGCGCCTGCAGATCGTCGGCTTCAACGGCGAATCGTGGCGTCGCCAGCAGTCGCATAAGCGCCGCGCTGTCGGTATGGTCGCTGACCACGTGCAGCAGGGCGAACACATCCCGCACTTCCGGACGTTCCAGCAGGGCCGCCTGTCCCACGACCAGCGTGGTCAGCCCGGCCTGCTCGAGCGCTTCCGCGTATTGCGACATGGTTCCTTTGGATCGGAACAGCACCGCCACATGCGGGCGATTGTCTTTCGCGCCATGGTCGAGGTCACGCGCAGAGGGCGTATGCAAGGCGATCGCATGTTTGGCGAAGCGCACGACCGCGTCGACTTCCTGGCCGAATGTGGCGAATCCGAGCACGCCAATCGTGCCTTCGGGGGCTTCTTCGATGTTGGAGAGTGCAGGCACGTCGACTTCGCGCATCAGCGAGCTGCTGAGGCGTCTGGCTGGCAGGCGCAACGGTTTGGTGAGATTGTTCGCCGCTTCGAGCACCATGCGCGAATTGCGCCGTGTCACCGTCAATGCGAACGGTTTTCTGGTGGCATCCATGCCGAAATCGTGTTGCAGCATGCGGAATGCGCCCGGGCTTGCGCCTCGCCATGCGTAGATCGATTGGAAGGGGTCGCCGACCGCGTTGACCGCGCTGCGATGCGTATTGTCAGCGTGGAACAGCGCGCTCAGCAGTGCGGCCTGCGTGGTGGAGGTGTCTTGGTATTCGTCGAGAAGCACATGCGAGTAGCGTTTGCGGTACGTTGCACCGATGGATGGGAATCGGGAGACCAGTTGGAATGCCGCGATGGTGAAATCGCTGAATTCCGCCATATTGCAGGCGCGTTTTTCGGCATGATAATCAAGCACGAGGTCAAGCAGCAGATTGCGTTGCTTGGCGACGGATGCGAGTTGCGTACTGTTGAATACGCACATGCTGTGCCCGAGTTCGCGGTATTTCTCCAGTTTCTTTTCGTAATCCGCGTCGGAATCCTTTTTCAGCCGTTTCGGCGGTTTTGGGGATTTCGGCTGCTCAGTTGGCACGGTTTCGCCGTCAAGCGCCTTATCAACCTGTCTGATGAACGCTTCATCCCAGTCGCGCACACGTTGCACCGCCTCGTCGAAGCTGGTGCAGCCGCTGCCGATCATAGCTCCGGAAATGGCGTTAGACAGGGCGAATACGTTGCCCGCTATGGTGTTGAACGATTTCAGATCGCCGTCGAACGCCATGAGATCGACCATATGCCTGTCGAGCACGGTGTGGATGAGCTGCATGGCTCCGGCCTCGCTCAATGGCTGCGTGTTTTGGTCGAAGCCGACAAGCAGTCCGTATTGACGCACAATGGATTGGAAGAAAGCGTCGTACGTGGAGACTTCCGGTTTGAGGAACGTCATATTCGCCGATTTCAGCCCACGTTCACGCTGGTTGCGGCTCACGGCCGCGGACACGCGCGACAGCAGTTCCGAAGCCGCTTTGCGCGTGAAAGTCAGTCCGAGGATTTTTTCGGGGCTCACACCTTGTTCGATCAGTGTGATGATTCGCCTGGTCATTGTGTAGGTTTTGCCCGATCCGGCACCGGCGACCACCACCACATCCTCATAGGAGGGCGCTTGGATAACGGCGGCCTGCTCCGGACTGTCGGTGAATTTCATGGTTCCGCTCATGCCGTTCTCCTTTCGAATACGGTGTTCTGTTCGCCCGCGCAGGCCGGGCAGACCGCAGTGTTCCTGCAATATTTCATATGTTCCGATGTTGGCCTTGCCGTGATTTCGTTTGCCCTGCTGGCTGCGGCCGCGTAGAAGACCCTGGCGATCATGGTGAGGGACCATACCGCCATGGTGTCTCGCAAGCCGACGAATTCACTCCAATGCTCGTCGCTCACTTCCATCGGTGGAAGCATCTCGTCGAGTCCGTCTTGGAAATCCTTGTCAAGTTTTTTGACGTAGTAGCGCGGCACGAATGCGCCCGTATTTAGGCTTCCGCTCGCGAACAACGACTGCTGCATATGCGATTCGGCGGCGGTGTTGCCATATGGTGCCGGGAATGCATGCTTCGTTACGTGGAACAGCGCGCTTTGCGTGATGTTCGGCGCAGCAGCCACCGCCTGCGCCCCATGCAGACCGCTTCCTTCGGGGAACACGAGTCCCAGCTGGTAGCAGACGAGCTGCAGATCGTTGAACAGGCCTTCGCCGTTCGGACTTGCACCGGTTTTGTAGTCGATCAGACGCACTTGCTGCGTGCCGTCCGCCATATCACGACGTTCCACACGGTCGATTCTGCCGGTCAAGCGCACGGTGAGATGTTCGCTCATGCCTGTTTGAGGCCATCCTCCAACCAACGTTCCCATAATGGAGATCAATTCGTTTCGTGAAATCGCATGAATGCCGTCCATCGCATTGTAGGCTGCGAGAATATCGTCGAAATCGAATTTTGCGGTGAATTTCAGTTCAGGTTCGGCTTTCGTGAGTTTTCCAACGCTGAACGCATCATTGTTTTTAATTGGATAATCACCATGATTCGATTGAACGAAATACGTGGCGATGTTACGCAACGCATCCTTCGCCTGTTCATCTTTTTTCAATGCCTGATATCGTTGCGCGGGATCGGTGATGCCGTTCAGATCGCCGCGTAGACGCTCATATTCGGCATACATTTGCTCGGTGATCGCGTCGATGTTGTCCATATCGCTGATGGCGGTGTGCTGTTCCGGCATGTCAAGTCCGGCTTCGGTGGCCTTCTGCGCCACCGTGTGGATCAGCGAGCCGAAATTCGTGGCGACGCTGCCCATGCGCGGGCCGGAGAAACGGTTTTCAAGCATCCAGCACACCGGGCACGCCCACAGATTGTCCACCGCGGACGGAGACAGGGTCACCACGTCGGATTGCCGTGTCTTGCCATCTTGAATCGTTTCCCGTTCAGCGAGTGAAACAGGCTCCTCCACGAACGGCCAACAATCGGGATCAGCCGCCCTAATGCCTCGAGAGGCCAGCAATGCCAATGTTTCAGCGGCGTCACGGGCTTTCGGGCTGTTCGACGGTTCCATCGCAAGCACGCTTCGCGCGGCCGCGATCAAGCCACGGGGATCGGATTCAAGTCCCGCATAATCGCCCTGACTGCCGATCGCCGCATATTCGCGCCGTTCCATATCGGCGTCTCTATCGCGGTCAAACCATTCCGGCACATATCCGTACAGAAAATCAGATGGCACGTGGTCGTCGTTCAGCACGGCGCTCATCACCGCGCACTCATCGGCACGGGTCAACGCCACCAGGAAGCTTTTCTGCTCGGATGCGAGCACGGCAGCCAATTGCGCATCCCGCTTGCCCGCCGAAGTGGTGACGGTATCGGACAGCTCGCCATGCAACATCACATCGGCGAGTTCCTCACCGCCGAACAATGTGTTGCGTGGCGTAAGATTCGGCCATTGCCCTTGCTGCAAGGACGGCAGGAACACCAGGTTCCAATGCCTTCCCGCCGCGCCTGCGGGCGTGGTCAGCGTCACTGCCTGGTCGATGGGCGCGGTGTGAGCCAACGAATCCGCCTCGATAGTCAGCGAGCGCACCTGTTCCATGAACGCTTCAATGGTGCGTGCGGCGAACTCGCCGCTTGATTCGCTGCCGGAAGCGTAGTTGAACAAGCGCATCGCCGCATCAAGTCGGTCGTTCGCGGCACGGCCGGCCGCCGAATGCTCCAAGGCTACGCGCTGCCAGATTTCCGCTTTTCCGCAGGCACGCCATGCGCAATCCAACACGTATTGCGGTTCACGCAAAACCAGCTTGTGTTCCGCCTCGCATGTTTTGTCAAGCACTTTCCACAATGATGCGAAAGCCTTGACCTGTGGATCCGAGCCCGTCACGGAGGCGATCGTGTCGATCACACGATCGGTGTTTCCTTCCAAAAGAAGCACGTATAGAGCGTCCATATCGAACACGAGATCATTCTGGTCTCCATCATGCCCACCATCATGTTGACCTTCGTCGGAAATCGCATGGCATTTCGCCATGTATTCATGCCAATCCGCCACCAAACGCAGCAGCGACGACTGCTGTTCGACGTCCGTCTTCGCCATGTTCGCAGAATCCTGCGCGCGAATCTCATCATCGCCCACAATCTCAGCGAGCGAAGCCAACGCATGCATCGCAGATTCCACGGACGCGAGACGGGCCGGGCGCCCTTCATGCTGCCTGTCGCCGCCGACCGTAATCAGCGGGGATGCCATGATCGACGCCACACGTGAACGAATATAGGATCCGGCCACCTGCGGGTCCATGCCCGAAGCCGCGATTGTCCGCCTTTTCAATTCCGCCAATTCAATCAGCGCGAACAGGCCTTGCACGAACGGTTCGTCCTTCAACGGGCGTGTCACGCTCGAATAGCGCACGGGAACGCCGTCGGCACGCAGCCGTTCGCCGAACGCGCGTACGGTGGCATTGTCATGCGTGATCACAGCCATGTCGTTCCATTCGCGGGAACGTTGCAAATGCTCGGTTTTGATCTTCCACACCACGTCATCGAGCTCTTCGGACGAGGAACGGTACAGGGCCGTTTCCACACTGCCGTCGGCAGGCGTGACGCAAGCATCCGTATTGCCGGACGGCAATGCTTCGATAGGCATCGCCCCCGGTATGTTCCGCATTTTGCCTGGGCGCTCCGGCAGGGGCACGTCAGTCGGCTCCGTGCTTGCGATCGACAGGCTTACGCGGGTCGCGACAAGCGTGCGATAGTCGTCATGCACGTTTTGCCTGTTCGACGCGTTTCGGATGGTTTGCGCGCCATCATTTTCGCATGCGGCATACAGGTTTTCGATGCGCTCCAATCGCGCTCCCATGCGCGACTGCGCCTCGTTGAACAGATATTCCGGATACGATCCGCGGAACGTCTGCACGGCTTCGTCGGGATTGCCCACCAACAGCAGGCGCGTCCCGCGATTATGCAAGGCCTCAAGCAGGGCGAAGCCAGCCAACGTCGCATCCTGGAAATCGTCGACGATCAGCATGTTTGGAATATCGGCATCCCGTATGTCAGACACGGCCTCGGTGGCGTCGATCATCAGTTGCGACGCATCAAGACGGTATTCGCCGGAATAGGCTGCACGAATCGCCGCATTGTATTCCTCCCGCAGCGCGAAGGCGAGACGCCATTGGGTGCGCAGGCGTTCGCGACGCGCGTCAAGCTCGCCATTCCTGCTGGCCGCGCGGGCGATGAGCATGTTTTCAAGCTCCGGTTTCGCACCGATCTCGTTCATGCGTGCAAGCATGTCTCGCAATTGGTTGGCGAATGCGTCGGTGGAATCGTCGGCCACCAGTCCGGACCATTCGGAAACAGCGAAATAGACACGCAGCAGATCGCAGGTGGCGCACTCGTCGCCATGCTGCCTATGTTCCACATGCGATGCAAGCACCTTGCGGATGATCACATCCTGTTCGGCGCCGTTCAACAGTTTCGGCAACGGTTTGCCCTGTGCGGATCTTGCGGCCGTCAGCAGGCGGAATGCGACGGCCGACAATGTGGTGACCGGTCGAGCCTGCGAAACCGCCGACAGTTCACGGATCGCGCGATCGCCCAACATGTCGGCGATCTGTCTGCCGGACACCGTCATCACGGCATTCGCATCACCATACCGCTTCATCGCGGCGATCAGCATGTCCAACGCAAACTCGGTTTTTCCACTGCGCGGCGCTCCCGCAACCAACGTGACGTGAGCAAGATCTTCCAAATCCATCATGCCTCCCAACACTACTAGTCTCGCCCTCCCTTACCTGACAAATCCGGCAATGGAGGAAACTCATGCTGGAAGGCTCGGTGGCCGCGAAAGGGCGGGATATGGGAACACCTTGGATGCCCGTCTTCGCATACGGATATTCGACCCCTTACTGGTAGGTTTCCGGGTTGGTCTTCGGATAGCATGGCCTTCAGAGAAGGCAGTGAAAAGCATACGCATTACGAGGAAAGAGAGCATATGGAAGCCATGGATAGCATTCCCCCTCAAATCCCTGGGTACACATTCGCCCAGAAGTTGGGGTCCGGTTCCGAAGCGAACGTGTACTTGTATCAGCAGCTTTCCCCCAGCCGTCAGGTGGCCATCAAAGTCAGCAAGGAAATGCTCGACCCGCGCGCGGCGGCAAGATTCCGTTCCGAAGCGAACTTCATGGGCAAAATCTCATCACACCCTTACATTCTTTCGGTGTATGAAAGCGGCGTCACCGCCACAGGCAACGGCTACACCGTGTTCGAATACGCTCCGGGAGGCAATTACAAGACCTTCCTGGAATCCAACCGTCTCAACGCAGACCAGATGCTCACCGTCGGCATCAATCTGGCAAGCGCCCTTTCCACTGCGCATCGCGAAGGCATCATCCACCGCGACATCAAGCCCAGCAATATTCTCATCAACACGCACGGCATGCCCATGCTTTCCGATTTCGGCATCGCGGGAACGATTTACGGACGCCCCGGAATCGGCTACACCATCGCGTGGGCTCCGCCGGAAGTGCTTGCGAAGAACGGCGGAGGCAACGAATCCTCCGACATTTATTCTCTGGGGGCGACGCTGTTCGCCATGCTGACGGGCCAGTCGCCGTACGAATACGGCTATTCCGAAGCTCTTGGCGCAACCCGAGGCAAAGAACGCGGCACTCTACTGAGGAACATCATTCTCACCAATCCGCCACCCAAGCTCAACAGTCCGGATGTTCCTCCACAAGTGGAGCGGATCCTGCGCAAGGCGTTGAATAAAACGCCGGAAAACCGATATTATTCCGCATATGATTTCGCGCGCGATATGCAGCGTGCACAGCAGGAATTGTATGGCCATGCCACGCCGACCACGGTTGAGGGGGAACCGCCGTTCCCACAGAACCTGTATGCACAGTCGCAGGCGAACATTCAGGTTTCGCCAACTGCCCCAAAGCAGCGCAGCATTTGGGCCAAGCCTCTTACGATCGTTGTTTCGGTGGTCGCCGCGATTGCAGCCGTCGAGCTGGCGTTCGCGTATGTGATCATGCCGAATATGGATTCCGTCTCAGACAACAGCAGCGTGCAGATCAAGAATCCGGAAACGTATGATCAGGAGAACGATTCGCCTGATTCGGCCATCACCACCGGCAGTGTGCCCAGTGTCGAGAATCTGACCGGGTCATATTCCGCCGATGGCGGCAGTGTGCAGTTCACTTGGGCGAATCCCGACCCGCAGAACGGGGATTCATACGCATGGTCGATGGTCGGCGATGCCGGTGTTAATCCGAATACCCAGGCAACCACCACCGACACGCATATCAGCATCGAACCCGCCGACGGCTCGCAGACCTGCATTCAGGTGAGCCTCATCCGAGCCGACCGTCAGATGTCGCAGAATCCTGCGATCGCGTGCGCAGCCAAACCATAAGCATCACAGCACTTCATAACAGGGTTGGCCAACGGCATTATTCAATCGCAGGCGATGTCCGGAACGAACACAACGACCATCGAAACGCTCAAGGAAGAACCGAAAAATGGGCAAACGCAAGAACGCAGCCAATCAGTCGGCACAATCGCACGAACGACAATTGCGCTTCGGACCGATGATGTGCAAACTGCTGTTGCCGTCGAGAAGCAGACGGTGGATCACACCGATCGTCATGCTGTTTCTGCTGCTGGGCATCATCGCAGGCGCGTTCATCGTCAGTTCGGTAACACAACAGCATGTACAACTTGACGACGGCACCGTGTGGATCACTTCGCTGAAGGACCGCAAGGCCGCACGATTCAATGCGAAAAACAAGGATGTGGACGCTGGAGTCTCGTCCACAGCCTCCCGTTTCGACGTGGCCCAACATAATGGCAGCACCGTGATTTCCGAAGGTACGAAAGCCAGCAACATCGCAGCTTCCACAATCAGCGAGACCGGCAACACCGCCATCAAAACGGATATCGAAACCATTGTCGGAGGCGATACCGCAGCGTTCATCAACGTCAAAACCGGCAATGTGTGGGTGGGATCCGCTTCCGATGTGAAATCCGTCAATCCCACCACCGACAAGCCGAAAATGAAACTGGGATCCGGTGGAAAAATCACGGTGACACATAACGGAACCGTATACGGATATCGTGCTTCTGATGGCGCGGTGATGAGCATCGACAAGTCGCAAGGCGCGTGCGAGCAAGTTGGCACGATAGGAGGCGCACCGCATGCCGAATCGTTCACCGTCATCGGCGAAACCCCGGTCGTGGCGGCAAAAGGCACCGTGTATTGGCCGCAGGGAAGCGCAGCCATCAATCTGCAGGGCAGCATGACCTTGCAGGCCCCTTCCACGGACGGCAAACAAAACGGATGGGTGGCCGTGGCGACACCACGCGGGCTCGCAACGGTGAACCTCAGCACCAAGAAAACCTCTGAAACACCAAATTCCGGCAAGGGCGAGCCCGCCCAGCCGGTATCCACAGGCGGATGCGTATTCGCCGCGTGGGCGCAGAAAGCCAACAATTACGCCAAAGTATGCTCCGCCGACGATTCGGACATGGCATTCGACGCCCTGACCAACATCAACGCCACTTCGGAACTGATATTTCGCACCAACCATCGTCTGGTCATACTCAATGACGTGGTCAACGGCAACGTCTGGAATCCGCAGGAATCCACCAAAGTCATCAAAATCCAATGGAATAAGGTGGAAACCAAACAGTCGAAGCAACAGGAACAGAACACCGACAGTGCCAACAACCAGCATAATTTCAGCAAAACCTGCTCGTCGCAATCCGGGCAGATCAAAGCGGAAGACGATTCGTTCGGCGCGAGAACAGGATCGCAGCAGATCCTCGACGTGCTTCGCAACGACGAGCAGACCGACTGTTCCGTGCTGCGCATCACTTCGGTAAGTGCCCCGGACGGAGCCAACATCAGCGTCTCGCCCGTATACGACGGACGATATCTGCAGCTCGACGCATCCGCGACAGCCGAAGGATCGGCATCGTTCAGCTATGAGATTTCCGACGGACGCGGGCAGACATCCAACGCCAAAGTGAACCTCACCTTGGTCGGAGGCGACGACAACGCGCCCCAGCAAACCGATACGCCACCGGAAATCGACGTGGAGCAAGGAGCCACCTACACCACTAACGCATTGGGCAGCTTCTCCGACCCCGACGGCGATCCGCTCACGCTCGTATCCGCAACCCCGCAGAACACCGACCAGGTGACCGTCTCCACGCGAGCCGACGGGCAGCTCGTATTCAACGCGGGATCCATGCCTTCCGGACGCGCCGGCATCGAAGTAACCGTTTCCGACGGCCAGCAGACCGGCACCGGCATGGTGTATTTCTCAGTGAAACCGGCCAACACGTTGGCCGCGGTAATCGATCCGGTAGTCAAGCAGACCACGCCAGACACGCGCACCACCGTTTCACTCAAACAATACGTGCACAGCACCTCGGCCGAGCCCGCGCAGCTGACCGCCGTGGAAACCCCATCCGGCGCATCCACCACCATGAACGCCGCCGACATGTCGTTCACCTTCAGCGCACCCAACCCCGGCACCTACTATGTGCCCTACACCATCACGCAAGGATCCATTCCCGCGACCGGCCTGGCTCGCATCGAAGTGCAGACCGTGGCCGGAGACTCCGCCAAGCCCATCGCCGCCAACGACGTGGCGCTGCTCGGCGCCGACAACACCGCGATCACGGAACCCCTGGCCAACGACGTCGACCCGATGGGCGGCGTATTGTCCGTGACCAACGTGACCGCCGACGCGGCAAGCGGCATCAAAACCGGCGTCGTGAGCAACAAGCGCATCTACATCACCGCACGGCAGGTACCGACCGAACCCGTGCAAATCAAATACGGCGTAGCCAACGCGGCAGGCACGTCGACCGGCGTGATCGTACTACAGCCGCCGGCATTGACCACCTCCAACTCCGTGCCGAAAGCCGACAACATCACCACGCAGGTACGCACCGACGGCATCGTCTCCATCAACGTGCTCGACCACGTTACCTACGCCGACGGCACCACGGTAAGCCTGCAAAACGACCTGCAATACGACAAGAACACGTTCAAAGGACTCGTATTCGTATCAGGCAACACCGTACGATACCAAGCATCCGACCAAACCGGATCCTTCCCCGTAACGTACACGGTCAAAGACAATCTCGGCAACGCGGCATCCGCCACAATCACCATCAACGTGCATCAAAAAGACGCCGAAAACAAGGCGGCGCCAACACCATCCGACGTTGAGGCACAGGTTGCGGCAGGGCAGAAAGTCCAGATCCCGATCACCTTGACCGGCATCGACTCCGATGGCGACGACGTGCAGCTGCTTGGTCTTGGCAACAAGGCTCCGACGCTCGGACGCATCAGCGAAGTCGGAGCCACCTACCTGGTATACGAAGCATATGCCGACTCCGCAGGAACCGACACCTTCTCATACGCCGTCGAAGACTGGACCGGCCAACGATCCCAAGCGCAGATCCGCGTGGGCGTGTTCAAATCCGGCACCGACTCGGGCGTGTACGCACGCGACGACGAAATCACATTGCGTCCCAACACCGCGGCAACCGTACCCGTGGCGCAAAACGATATTTCCGGAGACAGCACCGACCTGACCGTCAGTGAAGACATCGAATCGCAAGACATCAGCAACGTGACCGTAGCGGATAATGTGCTCGCCTTCACCACACCGCAGCAGGTGGGCACCTATTACATGGTGTATACGGTCAAAGACAAAGCCGGATTGTCTGACACCGCAACATTAACGGTGAACGTCGATGGCAACGCCACCATCGAACCGCCGACCGCATACGACTATCGTGTGCCTTCTTCGGCGACGATCGACAAGAAATCGGTCGACGTGGACGTTTCGCAATGGATCGCGAACCCTTCCGGCAGCGCCGACGAACTGCACGTGGCCGTTGATGATTCGGCCACCGACCATGCGCATGTCAAGAGCGGAGACAAGTCCACGACCATTACCGTGGAATTGACGGACGAGGCGCGAGCCGTGCCATACACCGTGACCAACACGACGTATGACATCACATCCACGGCGTTCATCCAAGTGCCCGCATACGGCGTGTTTCCGCCGATCCTTCGACCGAAAGCGCCGGCTTTGAAGGTGAACGCACGCGAGACGATCACCATCAATATCGCCGATTACGTGCGTGTGGGCGCAGGCAAGACCGCGTATGTGGACGGCGCCGATTCAGTGAGCGCCACGAAGGCTGCGGACGGCGACCTGTATGTGAACGACCAGATGTTGAAGTTCACCGCGCCGAAGGATTACTCCGGCCCCGCGTCCATTACCTTCACCGCGGTGGATGGCAAGCGCGACAAGAACGACAAGGTGAAAATCATCAATTCGGCGGTGCTGACGTTGCCGATCACCGTAATCGGGCGCGACGTGCCCGCGCCGACATTCTCTTCGTCCACCATCGACGTGGTCGCCGGCGAAAGCGCCACCACCATTGATCTGACCGCGTTGACCCATTCGGCGTCCGACCTGTACGACGATGAAAAGCGGTACACGTATTCGGGTGGCGCTGATTCCGACCAGGTGAGCGCCAATGTGAGTTCGAACGGCAAGCTGACCGTGTCCGCCGACAAGACCACGTCGCCGGGAACTACGGTGAGCGTGCCCATTTCGATCCAATATTCGAAGGGCACGGTGAGCGCAGGCGTCACGGTTCGTGTGACGGCATCCAACAGGCCTTTGGCGCGCATCAGCGCGAAAACCCTGAAGGTCAAGGCGGGAAGCAGCGAGGAAGTGAACCTGCTTGCCGACGCGTACAATCCGTTCCCCGATTCCACGTTGACCGTGACCGGATGCACATCCGACGGCGCGTCGAAGCTGACCGTGGACTGTCCGGCCAACGGTGTGGTATCGATCAGCGCAGCTTCCGACATCGGCGCGAGCACCAACAAGGTAATCGTCAACGTGCGTGATGCCACCAATACGAAGGAACGTGAGGTGACAGGCACCATCAGCATTTCGGTAATGGACAAGCCGGATGCGCCTCTGCTCTCCCCCATCGCGAGAGACCCGCAGGATGGCGCGGTAAATCTGAGTTGGACGGCCGGCTCTTCGAACGGCAGTCCGATCAGCGAATACAAGGTGACGTGGAGCGGCGACGGTTCCGGCGAGAAATCGTGCGGTTCCGTGACCTCCTGCCAGATTACCGGTTTGAAGAACGGCAAGACGTACTCGTTCAAGGTGCAAGCCAAGAATGAGATCGGCTGGTCGAAGGAGTCGAACGGCGTGGAAGGCACGCCTGACAAGCTTCCGGACGCACCGACCGACGTGAAGGCCGAAGCCGGCAAGAACACCGTTGTTGTCACATGGAAGGCTCCGGAAGGCAATTTCTCTGCCGTCGACGGCTATGAGGTGACATTAAATGGGTCCAATATGGCGAATCCGACGCAAAAGGTTGAAGGTACAAGCTTCACGTTCAAATTCAACAACAATGCGATTACCAATGGCGCATCCTATACAGCCACGGTCAAGGCGCATAACAAGATGAACTGGAGTCAACCATCCGCCACATCCAATGCCGTTTCACCTTGGGGCACGCCCGACAAACCGACCATCTCAGCAATGCAGAATAGCGACAAGATTGTGGTGAGCGGGCGAATCAATGACGCCCGCAACTCGAAATACCAGTCGATTACGGTAAGTATCAGAAACGAAGACAAATCCGTGGAGACCAATGCCACAAACTATTCCGTCGAATTCGACATCAAGAACGAGTGGTATTACAAAGAGATTAAGCCGACGATTACCGTGGTCACGGAACACAGTGGCTCATTGAGCAGCGAAACGTCCGTTTCGCCCTTCACGGCAGTCGATCCCCCAACCAATGTGAAGCTGGAACTCAACAACAATATATGTGTGGCAACCTGGTCCAAAAAAGGACGCGTCACGGGCTTTGTTGTAAAGGCCAAGGATTATTACAATGATGATGTTCACGAGAACAGAGCAGAGTGGCCGCTTTCCGGTAATTGGAGCACCTGCGATACGGTAAATGTCCAACAATACTTCATTGATACGTCACATATCAGCACCCCTGAAACTGCCAGCAGCAATACCGTAGGCAACAAAACCAAGGCGGAAATCACTACCATGCCGACCCTTGCCTGGGATGCCAATGCCACGAATCTCATCAAGGTCGCCGGCGGATCGGTGAAAACGTGGAATCAAATTGGCAGCTACTCCTTCGTATTCACCGGAGGTGGCAAAACATACGAAATCCCTTGGACCCAAGGTACCAGTCAGTTGAACGCCGAAAAGCTGCCAACGGGGGTCGACTACACATGGAAGTTCAAAGTCACTGGTCCAGACCCGGCACTCAACAACGAGGTAGACGGATCAACGATCAAAGACTCCGACCGCTATAGCGAGCCGACCACTGATCCTGAGACTGACCCCAATCCAGACCAGTCGGAATCAAAGCAAAGTAACACCCCTACGGCTTCATCCGTAGCTCTTTCCACCATCGATGGAAAAAGCAAGCCGTGGGTGAGAGGCTTGGCCTATTACGCCAATCGCTAGCCGGTACGGCAATCTCGACGAATAATCCAATATCGACAGCCAATCATCAATACGACCAACAGAAGCAAACAAGGAGCACCCATGAGCAACGAAAACGACGACGCCACCCAGCTGGGTTCTATCCGGCACTATACGAACAAGCCGCAACAGCCCGGCAATCCGCAGGCGCGCCCCGCATTCCAAGCTCCAAGCCTGCCAACGCATCCGCAGGAGCAAAGCGGCGACGATGAAGGCACGGTACTCAGCGCGCATAATGCGAACCATTACGCCACCGACACGTTCGATGCCGACGATGAAGGCACCATGCTCAGCGCATACAATGCAATGCCCTACAGGCCTGCAATGCCTACGCTTCCAACAACGCAACCCTTGAAGGCGCAACCGGCACAGCCTGTGCAGATGCGACAACCGTTACCGCAATCGCAGCCAATTCCGGCAGCGGCATCGCCAGTCAAGCCCGCACATCCAGCCGCAACCTCGTCCATGATGTCCGCCCCACAAGCCGACATCACCGAATTCCACAACCAGTTCACCAAACTGGTCGACAGCATCTCCCAGGTTGTGGTCGGCAAGGAGCAGCCGATCCGCCAATGTGCCACCGCCATGATCGTTGGCGGCCACATTCTGCTTGAAGACAACCCCGGAACAGGCAAGACACAGCTGGCCCGAGGCCTCGCCAACTCCATCGACATGTCGTTCAAGCGCATCCAGTTCACTCCGGATCTGCTGCCTTCCGACGTGGTCGGCGTAACCTACTACGACCAGAAGAACAGCGAATTCGAATACCGTGAAGGCCCGATTTTCGCTTCCGTCGTGCTTGCCGACGAAATCAACCGAGCCTCGCCGAAAACACAGTCCGCACTGCTCGAAGTCATGGAAGAGCAGAAAGTCACCGTCGATGGCGAAACCCACGCGGTACCGCAGCCGTTCATGGTCATCGCCACCCAGAACCCCATAGAACAGCTCGGCACCTACAAACTGCCGGAAGCGCAGATGGATCGTTTCCTCATCAAAACAACCATCGGCTATCCGAGCCACGACGTGAGCGTGAGCATTCTCAAACAGGTTAACGTCACCGACCGTGCATCCACTGTGCATGCGGTGCTCACCGGCAACGACGTGCTGCGCATGCGCGCCATCAGCGAAACCGTACATCTTGACGACGCGATCCTCGAATACATCGTGCGCTTGGTGGAAGCGACGCGCCACAACGAACGCATCCAGGTCGGATCGTCCATGCGAGGCGCACTCGCGCTGACCCGATGCGCCCGCGTGTGGGCGGCGTCCAACAATCGCGGATATGTGGTGCCTGACGATGTGAAGCAGCTGGCTGTCGCTGTGCTCGCGCACCGCATCACGCTCACCGCGGAGGCCACGTTCGCCGGATCCACCCCCGAACTGATGATCGAACAGATCCTCGGAAACGTACCCGCACCGACCGTAGGCGCCACCGCCTGAAGCGCATACCCAACGCAGCTGCACTGCACGCGCAGCAAGACAGAAGCACGCAATCGCACGAAACGTTCGTAAACACCCGAAAGGTCAAGTATGCGACAATCCAAAACCATGCAACGCAGGAGAACCATGCAACGATCCCTGCGACGCATCAAGCATCGCATCAAACGACTGGTCACCTCATATATGTCACCGCTCGGATGGGCCGTGACCGGACTCACCATCGCCTCACTCATAACGTTCACGATTCTCGGATGGCATGAACTGTTGGCCATGGCGATCGTGTTCGCCTGCATGATGGTCGCTGCCATCCTGCTGTCACTCGGCAACACGTCATTCACCGCCACCATAGACGTGTCCAGCAGACGAGTCACCGTGTCAGACACCGTAAAAGTCGACATACGCATCGACAATCCAGGACGCACGCCAACCACATCCGCGCGAGGCGACCTGCCTATCGGCGACAACCACGAACGATTCTCCATCCCCATACTCGCCGCCGGCCAATCACGTCAAACAACCGTGGAATTCACCGCCGTCTCCCGCGCAGTGCTGCCGATCGGACCGCTTTCCATACGCAAAGGCGACCCATTCGGACTCGTACGGCACGAAAAGAAACTCGTTGACCAAATCAACGTGTTCATCCACCCTCAAACCGTCATGCTGAACACACTCAACGCCGGAATTCCGCGAGACCTCGAAGGTCAGCCCAGCGGCGAAATCGTCGACGACGACCTCGACTTCTACGGACTGCGCGAATACGAGCCGGGCGACGACGTGCGCAACGTGCACTGGCTCAGCTCCGCAAAAACAGGAACGCTGATGATCCGCCAATACGAAGCGACCCGACGCACCGACACCGCATTGACCATCAGCGTGAACCCAGACGACTACCTCAGCTCCGACGAATTCGAACTGGCGGTATCCGTCCACGCATCCATCGGCGTGCAATGCCTGCTCCAAAACCGCCCGGTAACCGCACATGCAGGAAACGAACACGCCGTGCCACGCAACTCCACGGAATTCCTCGACGGCTGCAGCGCCATCACCCCCGACATCAACGACGATCCGAACCTCGCGCAAACCACCCTCACCCACACCCCCGACTCATCGTTCTACTACATCACCGTCGGCAGACTCAAAAGCATCGACGAGATCAAACACATGGCGCTTGCACTCCCCCGATCCGCAACCTGCGTGGTACTGCAAACCACCATCGGGCAACCACGTGCCATCAAACGATACTCCGATTTCACCCTGGCGACCGTAGGAAGCCTAGACGACCTCCCAATAATCATGGGGGTACTGGCATGAGCACCACAGGATTCAGCAAACACAACGCCAACGCCAATACCGACGAGACCGGCACCGGACACACCACCGGATTCGGCAACACCTTCACCGGATCACCCACCGGCACCTTCACGGAAACAGGCACCGGAACAGGTTCATGGGCCGACTCCACACACTCCGTCATCTGGATGTCACGAGACAGCAAATCGCAAGCCCTCTCCTACCTACGCCGACCACGCGCCTCACAATACGCAAGCCTTCTCGTAGCAGCCCTACTCACCCTCGCCGCAGCCAGCAACCTCATCGACGTCTACGGATTAGTCGCATCCTGGGCCCTCGCCGCCATTCCAGCCACCATCATCGGATCCCTCGTGGCGCTCGCAGGCACGGTTCCCATGCTCCGCCTCTGGTGGCAAATGCTGTTCATGGCCGTCGCGCAACTGGTTGTCGGCCCGGTTCTGTTCCTCAACGACACCACCATCGCACACTTCGTTCCAACCCTGCGCACGCTTACGCAAGGTTGGGCGCAGATGCTTGGCTCCTTCAAATTCATTCTGTCGGTCGAGCCTCCAACCGGTACCGCGGACGGCTGCCTGCTTGCCGTATGGACCATCTGCCTGTGGTCCGCGCTGCTCACCGGCATTTTCGCAGTGACGGAAGATGGCCGATTCACCATGATCGCCATCATTCCCGTCATCGCCAATCTTGCGATCTGTGCATTGCTCGGCTCATCTTCCGGCTATTACCGCATATTCGTCGGCACCGCGATGGCGCTTGTGCTCGTGATTTGGATCAGCGCACGTTGGAAATTACTGGAATTGGGACGTTGGATCAGTTCCATGACAATCGTGGTTGTTTGCATCGCATTGGCGATTGGAGGATGCCTTGCCGTCGGTCAGGACCGCACCATTCTGCGCGACCATTACGATCCGCCGCTCAGCCCGTACGATTGCACAAGCCCGTTGAGCGGCATGCGTTCGTACATCAAAAACAGCAAGGACGACGTGCTCCTCACCGTCAAAAACCTGCCCGCAGGATCGAGCGTGCGACTAGCGGTCATGGACCGTTTCGATGGCAACGTATGGAACCTGTCCGATTCCACCATGTCGTCGGACTCCTCCAATTACCATCGCGTCGGCACCTCCATCACCAACAACGCCGAAGGCAAGAAATTCACCGCAACATTCACCGTGAACAAAGGCCTGAGCGACTACTGGCTACCTATTGCCGGAGCCGCATCCAGCGTGACCTTCGACAACAGTGAAAACGTCGACTCGTTCTATTACAACAGCGACACCATGTCGGCCATCTACCCCTCACGCACCTCCGAAGGCCTCACCTACACGGAAACCGGCCTCATGCCAGCAATTCCCACCGACAAGCAAATCACCAAAGCCAACGCAGCCTCCATCAGCCAGCCTAAAGCCGAAGACGCGCCCGACTGTGTGGACAAACTCGCCACAGCCATAGCCGGCGGCCAATCCAAAGGAGGCGAAGCAGCCCAGGCCATCGCCGAAAAACTCAAGGAATCAGGCTGGTTCTCGCACGGCTTGAGCGGCGATTACCCGTCTACCGCCGGCCACGGCAACTACCGTATCGACCAGCTGCTCGCCGGAACGGCCATGGTCGGAGACAGCGAACAATACGCCTCCGCAATGGCACTCATGGCACGCAGCCTGGGACTTCCAAGCCGAGTGGTGCTTGGATTCCTACCAAAAGACGATGAAGGCGAAATCAGCGAAAACCGCACCGAAAAACAAGGGAAAAACACCGTCATCGAATTCACCGGCAACGACGTGACCGCATGGGTGGAAATCAAACTGGACGGCTACGGCTGGGTGGCGTTCTACCCGACGCCAAAGGAAACCAAAGTCCCCGACGAAAACCAGAACCTCACCCCACCGAACCCGCAAGCCCTGGTGCGTCAACCCCCAGTACCCCTCACCGATCCGCTACGCGACGACACCCAAGCCAAAGGCAAATCCTCAATCGGCGGAAGCATGGCTGATGAAACGTCAATCAACCTCTTCTGGCAGCATTTCGGCAGAATCGCAAGAAAAGTAGCCGTCTACGGAAGCCCCCTGTGGACGCTGCTCATCGTATGCGGCCTCCTGCTCGCCATCAAAGCGATCGCACTGGCACGGTCAAGAAAACACGGCAGCGCGCAACAGCGAGTGGCGGCAGGATGGCAATCCGTGGCGGCGCTCGCTCGGCAAAGCGGACTCGACATTCAAGGCACGCGCAGCGAACAAGCGGTCTCCATCGCAAGCCAGATGGATATTTCCTATGAAACGTTGCTTGCCTTGGGCACACAAGCCGATTACGCGGCCTTCTCCGGTAATACCGTCAACGAGGAACATGTGCAGCAGTATTGGCATGATATTGTGCAGGAACGCAAGTACATACTCAAGTCATTGCCGACATTACGCAGATGGCGCGCCAAACTTTCACTTGCCGACGTTTTCCATTTTCGAGGCAAACACGGTGGCAGCGTACGACAATCCGCAAGTCGCCGCGGAAATGCTAGTGCAGTCCGCGCTCAATGCCGGCGGCAATGACAATGTCACGGCGATCATGCTTGACCTGCGCGACGATTCAGCGAATAACGCAGCCGATACGGTAACAAATACTACGGTTGACATCGATTGGAACGTCAGCAAAATCGGAGATCATGAGGATATCGGCGATTTGCAGGAAGGCATATTGCAGACGTTGCGAACCGTTCAATAACGCGCATGTTCCCGCAATGGCAATCGTTGATAATCAGATTGACCACTTTGTTATCAGCGCATTCAATACAATACTTACAGAACACGAGATAAGGAGATCATGATGGTCGATTTCGATACCGCGGCCGCAGCCGTGCAGGATCCGAACGCAGATCCCGTGTTTCTAGCGAAAATCGCTTACGAAAATCCGGAATTCGGCGCGAATGTGGTTGCCAATCCACGTGCGTACCCGGGTCTGAAACGTTGGGTCGCCCAATTCGGCGATGAACGCGCACGCCAGCAGCTGGTCGCGATGGGGTGGCCGGTTCCGCAGGAAGGCGTTATGCAGAGGAATACCGAAACCGCTCCGGAACGGGCACAGCAATTCCAAACGCAAGCGCAGTATCAGCAGCCGCAGCAATCGTCGGAAGTGCAGTATCAGATGCAATACCAGCCGCCGGCAACCGACCAATACCAGCCTGAATCGTTCATGGAAGCGCCGGCATCGAATACGGCGAACGACGTTTCAACGGAATATGTCGACCCGTACACCAATCCAGCGGAATTGGCCATGACCACGCAAGACAAGATGCTGATGGCTCAAATCGCGAGCGAGGCTCCGGAGCTACACCCCTTCCTCGCACGCAATCCGAATATCTACCCGGATCTGCTTGACTGGCTTGCCAGTCTCAATGATTCCGCCGTCAACGCGGCCATCCGCCTGCGCAAGTAGCAAATAGCCAGTCAGCAAGCGCCAGTCGGTAGGCAGCGAATCGCAATAGTCGAAAGAGGGTTGTACGCGCATCCTCACGTGTATAGCTCTCTTCGACTCTCGACATCGTTCATTGTCGCACCGTCATTTCAATCATTCCAAACCTTGCGGTTTGACGGCATACTTGGCGATACGCAACACAACATCTCAATCAGCGCTGTTCGAGCGTAAAGAACTGATCTCCGATACGAACCATACAAGGTGCCTCAAACTTTATCGGCTTGTGCTCGACCTTGGTCTCCTCATTGCCTTGAATAATGTACGTGCCATTAAGCGATCCGTAATCCTCAATCCACAACGTGCCATCCTGATCGAAGCTGATCGCCGCATGATTGCGTGAAATTGTGCGCGTCGGATCCTCCAATTTCACGGATTTAGCACCTTCCGGCACTTCAACGGACGGCTTGCGTCCCAGCAGCACGCCCATGTCGATGATCACTTCCTGACCGGTCTGCTCATTGTAAAGCGTGTATTCCAGCTTCGGCTGCTTCATGGTGAAGGCCGAAGACAGCACCGTGCCATCCCAATCGATATCATCATCGTTGACCGGTTCGTCGTTGACCGACTCGTCATTGATTGGTTCCAGCAACATGGAAACCTGCTCCATCGGCTGAGATTGCACCGTTCCCGTCATTGCAGAATCGGCGAAGGAAGGCATTACGGTGGCGTCATCGTCGTACCAGCCTGGTTCAGGCGGCGGCGGATATGGAAGAAAGCTCATACCCTCATTGTAATTTGACGTTTGATTTGCGATAGTGAATTCGCTCTGCAATACAGGCAGTTTCGTAATATGCCGACTGTTGGCATAATGATCGCAACAATAGTGTTTTTTCGTATTAAAAATGGGGATCAGCTGTTTGAAGCCAATCCCCATTTTTATGTCTATCGGATGATTTCAGACGTTACGTCGTTCCATCATCGCCTTTCGGATCACAGGTTGTCGCCCAAATCCATCTGGCCGCCATTGTCGTCCAGGAAGTCATCCGGATTGAAGTCATCGCCTAGCTTCAGATCGCCGAAATCGATGTTGGAGAAGTCGACTTCGGACAGATCCGCGTCGCCGAAGGCAGCATCGGACTCGTCGCCACCCAAACCGAAGTTCGGGTAGATGGTGTCGCGAATGGCCTTGTCGGGCTCGACCACGGCGTTACGGTAACGGGCAAGACCGGTACCGGCCGGAATGAGCTTACCGATGATGACGTTCTCCTTAAGGCCCTTCAGGTCGTCGACCTTCTGGCTCAAGGCGGCTTCGGTAAGCACGCGGGTGGTCTCCTGGAAGGAGGCTGCGGACAGCCAGGAATCGGTTGCCAGCGAAGCCTTGGTGATGCCCATCAGCTCCGGACGGCCGGCGGCAGGCTTGCCGCCTTCCTTCACGGCCTTCATGTTGGAGGCCTTGAAGCGGGCCTGATCCACCAGTTCACCCGGAAGCAGGTCGGTGTCGCCAGAGTCGATCACGGTGATACGACGCAGCATCTGGTGCACGATGACCTCGATGTGCTTGTCGTGAATATCCACGCCCTGGGAGCGGTACACAGTGTGCACTTCCTCCACAATGTTCACTTGGGCGGCACGAGGGCCGAGGATGCGCAGGATCTTCTTAGGATCGACGGAGCCTTCGATCAGCTGGGTGCCAGCTTCGACATGCTCGCCGTCCTTGACCAGCATCGGAGCGCGACGGGTCACCGGGTAGACGATCGGCTCGACGGATTCGTCGTCCGGCTTCAGCATGACCTGACGGCCGCGCTCGGTGTCTTCCACCTTGACCACGCCTGCGAACTCCGCGATCGGAGCCTCGCCCTTCGGGGTACGAGCTTCGAAAAGCTCGGTAACACGAGGGAGACCCTGGGTGATATCGGATGCGGAAGCGACGCCGCCGGAGTGGAAGGAACGCAGCGTCAGCTGGGTACCAGGCTCGCCGATGGACTGTGCCGCTACGATGCCAACGGCCTCACCGACGTCCACCAGCTTGTTGGTGGCCAGAGACCAGCCATAGCACTTGGCGCACACACCACGCTTGGAGTCGCAGGTGAGCACGGAACGGGCCTTGACTTCTTCCACATCGTGAGCGACGAGATCGTTGAGCACATCCATGGACAGTGCGTCGCCAGCCTTGTACAGCACGGTTTCGCCGTCGGCCGGATCGATCACGTCAGCTGCAAGCAGACGGGAATACGGACCACCGTCGGCAGCCTTGACAAGATGCAGGTTGCCCTCAGCGTCACGCTCGCCGACCTTCATCGTCAGGCCGCGCTTGGTGCCGCAATCCTCTTCGCGCACAATCACATCCTGGGAGACGTCCACCAGACGACGGGTCAGGTAACCAGACTCTGCGGTACGCAGTGCGGTATCGGCCAGGCCCTTACGCGCGCCGTGCTGGGAGATGAAGTATTCCAGCACGGACAGGCCGTCGCGGTAGTTGGACTTCACAGGTCGAGGAATGATCTCGCCCTTCGGGTTTGCCACCAGGCCTCGCATACCTGCGATCTGGTTGATCTGCATCATGTTTCCTCGTGCACCGGACTGCACGATGATAGCCAGGTTGTTCTTGGAGTCGAAGTGTTCCTCGACAGCCTCGGAAACCTCGCTGGTGCACTTGGTCCACAGGTCGATGAGTTCTTGGCGGCGCTCCTCTTCGGTGAGCATACCGATTTCGTAATTCTCGTTGACCTTTTCAGCTTCGGCTTCGTACTTCTCGATGAACTCGTCGCGCTCGGACGGCTGGATAACGTCGGAGAACGCGAAGGACACACCGGACCACGGTGCGCGGGTGAAGCCCATATCCTTCAGAGCGTCCAGCGTTGCAGCCACCTGTGCGGTGGAGTAACGGGTTGCGATGTCGTCAACGATCTTGCTCAGGCGCTTCTTCGGAGCCTGATCGTTCACGAACGGGTAGTCGACCGGTAGCGTGCTGTTGAACAGGATGCGACCGTAGGAGGTTGCGAAAAGCACGGAACCATCGTGGAAACGCTCTTCCTTCACCACCGCCGGGCTGCCCGGTTCAGGATCGACAACTTCGACCTCGCTCGGTTCCCAACCCTTCGGAAGCACGAAGTCTTCCGGAAGGCGGATAAGCACCTTGGCCTGCATGTCAATCTCGTGCTTGTCGAGCGCCATTTCGGCCTCTTCAAGCGAGGAGAACACACGGCCCTGGCCCTTGGCGCCGTCGATGACAGTGGTCAGGTAGTACAGACCGAGAATCATGTCCTGGCTCGGCATGGTCACGGTGTGGCCGTCTGCCGGCTTCAGAATGTTGTCGGAAGCCATCATCAGGGAACGGGCCTCGGCCTGGGCTTCGGCGGACAGCGGCAGGTGGACTGCCATCTGGTCGCCATCGAAGTCGGCGTTGAATGCGGCGCAGGCAAGCGGCGGCAGGTGGATGGCCTTGCCTTCCACCAGGATCGGCTCGAACGCCTGAATGCCCAGACGGTGCAGCGTAGGTGCACGGTTCAGAAGCACCGGATGCTCGGCGATGACCTCTTCGAGCACGCCCCACACTTCGGAATCGCCACGGTCCACAAGACGCTTGGCGCTCTTCATGTTCTGCGCGTAATTGAGATCCACAAGACGCTTGATGACGAACGGCTTGAACAGTTCGAGGGCCATCGGCTTCGGCAGACCGCACTGGTGCATGCGCAGGGACGGGCCGACCACGATCACGGAACGGCCGGAATAGTCCACACGCTTACCAAGCAGGTTCTGACGGAAACGACCCTGCTTGCCCTTGAGCATGTCGCTCAGGGACTTCAGCGGGCGGTTCGAAGCGCCGGTGACCGGACGGCCACGACGACCGTTGTCGAACAGGGAGTCGACGGCTTCCTGAAGCATGCGCTTTTCGTTGTTGAGCATGATTTCAGGAGCGCCGAGCTCGATCAGTCGCTTCAGACGGTTGTTACGGTTGATCACACGACGGTAGAGGTCGTTGAGATCGGAGGTGGCGAAACGGCCACCGTCGAGCTGCACCATCGGGCGCAGATCCGGCGGAATGACCGGGATCACGTCGAGCACCATGGCTTCCGGCTTGTTGCCGGTGGTCAGGAAGGCGTTGACGACCTTCAGACGCTTCAGGGCGCGGGCCTTGCGCTGGCCGGTGCCGGTGTCGATTTCCTCACGCAGCTGCTTGGAAGCGGCCTCGAGATCGAAGTCCTGCAAGCGCTTCTTGATGGCTTCGGCGCCCATGCAGCCTTCGAAGTAGTCGCCGTAGCGGTCTTCCATTTCACGCCACAGGTCGACGTCGCCTTCCATGTCGCCCGGCTTCAGGTTCTTGAAGCGGTCGAACACGGCGCTCAGACGCTGGATCTGCTCGTCGAAACGGATGCGGATCGCGGCCATTTCACGCTCGGCGCTGTTGCGCAGCTTGGCGCGTGCAGAGCCCCTGGCTTCGCCTTCGGCCTCAAGTTCGGCCAGATCGGATTCGACCTTCTTGGCACGCTCTTCGATTTCCGCGTTGCGACGCTTCTCCAGGTTGGCGATGTCGTTGTCGAACTCGTCCTGCAGACCCGGAAGATCCTCGTGACGCTGTTCCTCATCGACGCTGGTGACCATGTAGGCGGCAAAGTAGATGACCTTTTCCAGATCCTTCGGAGCGATGTCCAGCAGGTAGCCCAAACGGGACGGAACACCCTTGAAGAACCAGATGTGGGTCACCGGAGCGGCAAGCTCGATATGGCCCATGCGCTCACGGCGCACACGGCTCTTGGTGACTTCCACACCACAGCGTTCGCAGACGATGCCCTTGAAGCGTACGCGCTTGTACTTGCCGCAGGCGCACTCCCAGTCACGGGTAGGTCCGAAGATCTGTTCGCCGAACAGACCGTCTTTCTCTGGCTTCAGGGTACGGTAGTTAATGGTTTCAGGCTTCTTGACCTCGCCATGGCTCCAATTACGGATGTCATCGGCGGTGGCCAGGCCAATCCTCAGTTTGTCAAATGCGTTGACGTCCAGCACTCTATTGTCCTGTCTATCGATTCTTAATGCTTAATCACGTTTCGTCAGACTGGTCGCGCCACGTTTTCATACGACGCGACCAGCCATGGGATCACTGGAATTCAGGTTCTTCCACAACCTGGTCAGCCTTGGCGACCGCGTCGGGACGCGCGCCGATGTTGAAGCCAAGATCGTCGGAGGAAGCAGACGGATCGTCGTCCTCGTCCTTCATGTCGATAGCCACGCCTTCCGCGTTGAGCACTTCGACGTTCAGGGACAGGGACTGCATTTCCTTAAGCAGCACCTTGAAGGACTCCGGGATGCCTGCCGGCGGCAGGTTCTCACCCTTCACGATGGCGCCGTAGACGCGCACGCGGCCGTCGACGTCATCGGACTTGGTGGTCATCATTTCGTGCAGCGTGTAGGCGGCACCGTAGGCCTCGAGGGCCCACACTTCCATCTCGCCGAAACGCTGGCCACCGAACTGGGCCTTGCCGCCCAACGGCTGCTGGGTGATCATGGAGTACGGGCCGGTGGAACGTGCGTGAATCTTGTCGTCGACCAGGTGGTGCAGCTTCAGCATGTACATGTAGCCAACGGAGATCGGCTTCGGGTACGGTTCGCCGGTACGACCGTCGAACAGCACGGCCTTGCCGTCGTCTCCGACCAGCTTGTTGCCGTCGCGATCCGGCAAGGTGCAGGAAAGCAGGCCCTTGATGGTTTCCGGACGAACGCCGTCGAACACCGGGGTTGCCACCGGAGTGCCCGGCTCGCCCTTTTCGGCGCCCTGCGGAACGTTCTTCTTCCAAGCGGCTTCGATATCCGGGTCGAGGGAGATGTCCCAGCCGGCATGCGCGATCCAGCCCAAATGCAGTTCCAGCACCTGGCCGAGGTTCATTCGAGAAGGCACACCCAGCGGGTTCAGCATGATGTCGACCGGAGT